>Ga0209697_10000072_pt1 | contig 133858 bp, 116 predicted proteins | sample AliMusrvi5mmetaG_FD_184115 | JGI IMG/M metagenome (GOLD analysis project Ga0209697, IMG submission 184115) | Freshwater lake bacterial and archeal communities from Alinen Mustajarvi, Finland, to study Microbial Dark Matter (Phase II) - Alinen... | ecosystem: Environmental > Aquatic >... | reverse complement strand
TTGAGCAGATCAGCAATCAGATGGGAAAATAAAAAGGAGGGGAATGCAGGATTTCAGAAAAAAAGAGATGGCGCAGGTGGCTCAGTTTTCGTTAGCAGAGGTGGTTCAATTTTGATTAGCGTTGAAGTTCGAAATTCAAGCGTCCACTCAAGCAAGCTTAAATAGGCTTCGCCGAAGCGCGCCGCCAAGTGCGCGATTCGAGTCATGTCACCTGGAACGCCAGGAGGACCGACAGCAGGAATGACACCTGTGTTAAATGCGCGATCAAAGTTATCGACAACGACACCCAATTCGCTAATTTTCTTAGAGATCCAGTTAACCGTTGCCTGACGGTCATCGAGGTGAATCGTGGCCCCGAAACTGATGCCGAGTTCAACATCTAGGCGCTTGGACTGGTGGCGCTCTATGTTCTCTCGCAGACAATGTGCAAGCGCAAGGTATTCCCAGTAACTTGGCTTTTCCAGATACGTGCGCAACGAGTCCGGTCCAAGTAGGCCAAGTACTGGGTCCGGCGGATATAGCCTGGATCTAAAGTCTAGGCAGTCAGATAAAAGGTAGCTGAGCTGTCGCCGCAGTGTTGAGCAGATTTCCTGTGCATTCTTGAAAGGAAATACCCAAAGATTCTTTTTGGCCCGAAGTAAGTCGATAAACTCAAAGAGCTTCGGGCTATCTACTGCGCTAGAAAAATTCGCTTGTGGATTAGTTTTCCAGATAGGTAGCAGGGTTAAGACATCTGACTTAACGAAGACGTAGATCGGTATTGCTTTGGCGTTGGCCTCAAGGAACTCCAAAAATTCGTGACCGATAGGCCAGTGTCCGTCAACGATCCGTATCGGCCTCCAACAATCAATACGAATAGGTCTGCGCGGTGACGTAGGGTCTCAAGGCAATTCTGGACTGCGTCAATCGAGGGATTGACCGGAAAGGTGTCGTACTCCGAGAGGACTGGATCGAACCCGAATTGCACAGCGAAATCGTGAAGGTCAAAGCGGACCTGTGATAGGTCGTAGCAGGTGGAGCTTACGAATAGTGTTGTGGCAGTTCCCTTTGGCACAGGTCCTCCTTGCGACGCATAACGATAAACTCACTGGTTGCTGGGCTGTTTAGGCAATCCATGTGAAGTGCTTTGTTTGGCTTGCTTTCTTTTCCAAACCGGTTCGTATTCTGCTTTTAATACCAGGTTATATAAAGCAATTTGAGCTTCATCTATCGCAATGGTTGCTTTTCGGATATCTGCTATAGATATGTTTTCAACTCTGACTTTTAATGAACCCCTGGCAGATCCAAGGGGCATATGCATTTTTCCTGTCTCAGAATTCAGGGAAAATGAATTGTGAGCAAATTTGTTTCTCTCGTTTTGAGCCCTCTTTATTTTTTCAATAACACTTTTATACGGTTCAAGGTTTGGATACTCTGGAAAGAGCTGTTCACACAAAGCACTTAAAATGTTCAATCGTTGCGGGAAACTACCATGAGTAACCAATATATATGCTTTTGGATCGTAAAGGTCATCAAAACCAGCTAATTTTCCTATACACGTATTTAAGAAGTTTTCGAATGAGGCCCATAATGAAGTCACTCGACCTACTTCGATTAAATACTCATCGGGTAATGGCCATCCACTAAAATTTAGCTTTTCTATTTCAGAATTTTTCATCTTTCATTATCAATGAATATCAGCGGTAAGTAATTTTGCATGACTCGTTTTTATAATTTGAATGCCCAACAAGTTATTAACTAAACGAAATCGTCCAATTAACCCTCTCAATTGTGGTGTTAACTATAAAAGCAAATTACGTACCTAAATTGTTATGTTTTTCCACAGGATACCAAATGTTCAACATCTAACGGTGGGAAATTGATTCACAATTTTGCTGTTCGTGTGAAATCTGTTAAAATCACATCCAAACCAGCATTTCTTTCTCAAAATCAATTTTGAATGGATTGTATTTAAGAAAATTCAATCCAAGTAATCCTTTATTTGCAGATCCAGCAACCTCAGAACCTGTAATTTTAATATCTTTTACTCTTTTAGGTCCTACCACCAAAAAGTCAATTATTGTTTCTTTTCCATGTGCAATGCTTCCATCCGCTAATGTGCTCTTTATATTTCCGGAGTAGATAGGATTGACACTATTAAGAATTTTATAAGGAATAGTAGTTTGACTACAGCCAGTGTCCAAGACCATATTAATAACAATTTCTTTTCCTTTATTTATTATAGTTACAGGAACATAAATTTGATTCCCAATAATCTTAATTTTTGTGACCTTTTGATAGGTATTAATTTCGGTTTGAACTTGTAATGTTTCATTTTCTAAAGGGAAATTTGTGTTTGAAAAATTTTGCCTTCCTTCTTTATCTCTCCATGAAAAAACCTTTCCTGCAGTAGAAAAACTTTGATATTTTTGCTTCTCAAAATCAGAAATAGTAGGAAGTGGTTCAGAAAATATGATATTCGTATCAGGCTGTATTTTGCTCGCAATTGTAATTATTTCTTTTTCTTTAGTTGGCTGAGAGGTTTCAGGGCGAGGAATACTTTGAAAATTTGGAAGTGATTTTGCATTTGCAGGTAATGAAGCTACTTCAATATTTGGAGTATTTTTTCTTTCTGGAAATGCTGTCTTAATGGAATTGTAAATATGATGATAGTTGAAAAATGGAAACAAATCCGGCCGTAAAAGAATCATGACAACAGTAATGGAAATAATAAAAGCAGCAGAAAATAAGAATATTTCTTGCTGCCTACTGCTTTTTCTTGAAGAAAGATATCCTTTAGGTTTTTGAATAGGTATGTTAGCAAAAGCACTTTCAGTTAAATCGTTTTCAGAATTCCAGAATTTGCTGTCTTTTTTCCTCCCACCATGAATTTTATGAATGAGGACTCTAATGGCTTTCGGAATGTCTTCGATGTTCCTTTCAGCAGGTGAGATAGATTCATTATTTGCAATGTTTAAAGGTTCTGTCCGATTATTATCTTTATTGCCTGATGCATCCTTTATCTTTGAAGGTTTTTCAGCCAATGATGAGATTAACCCTTTAGGTTTTCGTTTATAATTAATGAAAATATCTAAGCCATAATTAAAAATAAATATAATGATGGCAGCTATCTGGAATAATATTACTATCATCCAGACGTTGAAAAGGTCTGATTGCTGAGGTGTTCTTAAATGTGCTTGAACACCAACAGCGACAAGATAAGCTGGAGATAAAAAAGAAACATTAATGAAATTTAGAATTACTGCAGCCGCACCAAATGGTAACCCTCTTCCAATAGAAAACCATGCTAGAAAGCCTGATAATCCAGCTATTATTACCCCAACACCAGGTATAAATATAGAAATAATCGAGAGTACGAGAGAAGCAATGCCAAATGCAAGAAACATAATAATTATACTCCAATAGCATAGTAAGAGTAAATATATCTCCTCTAGTTATTGACCAACACCAGCCCCAAAATTGTTCATCCAAGATTTCAATACTTCCAGTCCTCATGCCCCAAGGGTATCTTGTTCAGTATCTCCCGACACTGTTTACATTGCAATAGAAACCTGTCCAGTGCTTTGAAACGGTCGTTGATATCTGTTCAAGAAAATGATTGATTCATCTCTCCCAATATCAAGAATGAAAGCAGCCTGATTGATTTTGAGTTTTCATTAGTTTAGTTATACCTAGATTCTGCTTTATACAATATTTCATCTTCAAATATTTCAATTGATCCACCGGCCTTTAAGGGAAATTTATCAGGAAGGACAGTTAGTATATTTGCCATAACGCTTTCAGTATGAACCTCATCTACCTGTAAATCGATCACCCCTCCATCTATGCGCATATTTTTGCCTCTCCCAATACCAAAAAAAATCCTAATGGTAATGACATCACCAATTTCAAGGGTATTGATGCTGACGCCAGGGTAATTGGGCAATTCTGGTGGATAAAAATTTGGTATCTTAGTATTTTTGAGACTGTAGACATGATATCCATCTTTCTTGATATCGTCTAAAAATGCTGGTTCATTCTTTCCTGATGGTGACTTGACGTTTTTCATAAAACACGAAGAGTTGATAAGGAAATTAAAATGAGGAGGTGGAGCTATAATATGATTTTATCATCAAAATCGGTTGATGCATGAATTTGGATGGATTTATGTCTTCTTAGCAAAATTAAAATCACATTGTGGATAAAGTTCAGTAGCACAATCAGGGCAGATACTATGGCTAAATTGAGCCGCTGAATGTTTAGAAATATAATCTTCAATGTGATTCCAAGAACCACCGCTATCTCGAATTTTTTTACAATTAGCGCATATAGGAAGAAAGCCTCTCAGGACATGAATCTCTTTGAAAGCGTTGTCTATAATTTCTTTATCCTTTATAGTTTGTTTTAAGATCTCCTCTTTTAATGTTCGTTCTCTAAAGTATTCTCTAAAAACAAAATGAATAATTGATCCATTAATTACGAGACATAAAATTAGTGATATTCCAATATCAAAATATTCTTGTGTCTTGTTAACATATTTCATGAACAAATTAGGATAGTAATATTCCAAAACCAGTGTAATAGTCACTGATAGAACTATTGAGGGAAGATAGAATCTAAAAGGATTTTTTACAAAGATATTTCCATAGGTAACCAACACAAAGAAGAAAAACGGTAGGCTTCCATGAACTCCATTTGTGAAAAACCACGCCGCAGTTAAAGCTAGATAGAAATAAATGTTTGCTGGTGTAATTAATTTTCGATAATCTCTTTTAACGCGAGAATAAAAATAACAAAATCCGGGGACAATGCCACATAATGTGGAAATTGCTATTTGGTACACATTATCATCAAGTATCAAACCATATATTAATGTTGCTATTCCGGTAAGACTTATAAAAAACATAACCGTGTTAAATATACGATTTTCTATCGTGAATAATTCAGGGTCTCCTAAAATTAAGTTCAAAATTTGAGATACATTTTTCTTCATTAGGTTATGAACGTGGAAGGATTCAGAATTAATCTCTCTGTAAACTTTAAGCTCGTGTAGAAAAATATTTAATGATGCTTGTTACAATATTGTAGGGCATCTCGAAAATGGTTACAAAAATATTTTTATCGGGAACCTTCCTTACCCCACCGAATTTAAAGTCAGAAATAATTTTGTTGCCACACGAGGGACAAACCATAGTTATCCCGCCTTTATTTTCAGGAATACGTAGTCGTTGATTGCACCTAGGGCATTTATGCATTTCCTGCTCCATAATATAAGAGTTCTTTTGCTGCATCATTATCCTACCTGATAATTTTCATAAACATGCACACCAACAGCAGGCTCTTCATGCGCCACCTTCACCATAAATCGAGCAACAGCTTCAGCTTCAACAGGACGATATTTCTTCAGCGAACCAACCAACAAGAGCTGCCATAATGGACTCATCAGTATTCCTATCCGTTCACCCAACCTAAATTCTTCTCTCTGCCCCAACAGCAAAGATGGTCGAATAATTCTCACACATTTATAACCGATCTCTTGAACAGCCTCTTCCATCTCCACTTTGATTCGATTGTAGAACACCTTTGAGTTACTGTTGGCACCCATAGCAGAGATAACTATGAATTGTTCAGCACCTTGTTTTTTCATCACCTTTGCTACATCAACAACCAAAGAAAAATCTACCTTTCGGAAGGCTTTTTGTGATCCTGCTTTTTTTATAGTGGTTCCAAGGCAACAAAAGACATCATTTGCCGTAATTGTTGATAATGTCTTTTCGAGGTTGTTGAAATCCGTTATGACCTCTTTCAGCTTACGATGCGTTATGAGGCTGCGTTTTCTTACGAGCGATGTTACTTCGGAATAAGCGGGATTATTAAAAATGTTCCGTAAGAGATGACTACCGACTAAACCTGTTGCTCCTACTACTAATGCTTTGCGAGGAATCATTTTTTCTTTCCATCTCCATCATCAACTGTCCTTTTCAATTCTCTTCCGACTGTAAATAAGACCGATTTTCTTGGTTTAATTTCCATTTTCTTTCCGGTCCTTGGATTACTAAATAGATAAGAAATACGATGTGTTATCTTGAGTGAGCCAAAGCCCCTAATCTCGACCTTTTCACCTCTCGCCAAGGATTCAGTCATGGCAGCAAGGATAGTATCGACAATGCCGGATGATGTTGATATTGTAATTTTTTGGTCTGTAGCAAGGGCCTCGATTAAATCCGACTTGTTCACGATTTTTCTCTCCTTTCAAGAACAATGAGATAATCTATATTTCGCACATCGCCACTTTATTGTCTACCATAATTAGACAATAAAACAACTGGTTGAAGGTTCTCTTCAAATTGTCTTCTTCGCCAAGTTACTATCCCTATCCATAAATTCTAAAAGAGGCCAGTAATCAGGTATAACATCAACAATTGTCATGACTGTTTTTCTGCCATGACCCTTGACGGCTTCTCTTTAGTTACATATCCTGTAATGAGAATAACTCTCAAAAATTATAATTATCTGAGAGAATAATATGCAAGTAGCAGGTATCAGTATTTCAACAGCGTCGGCTGGCATGTCTATCCTCAAATCAGCCAATGAACAACCAAAGTTAGCTGGGGAGCTTATAAGCAAGACTGTTGAGGCCATGGGGAATATCCAGGTTGGCCAAACTTCTTCTCAACCTGTCGTCGCAGCAAATACCTCAACTACTGGAAATAACATCAACATCATAGCATAAGTTTTCGCTGTGACCAATATGGCGGCAACAGCGATTTCACCAACACATAAAGGAGAGTGACATGGGCGTAAGCGGAATTAGTGGATCAATGAACTATCAGCTTTTTCAGGTTGCCTCTCAAAGGAACAACGGGCAAGTAGTCGGTAAAACCCAAAATGTACAACAAGGACAACAGGAGGAAAGCAGTGAAGGCGCTGCCGTTAAGACTAGTGAAGCAAGCCAAGGAACAGAAACACTTGAGTCAAATTCTATCAATATTTATGCTTGAAATTTGCTTGACAGTGGCTCTACGCCCAAAGCATTTAATCTGCACTTAATACGAAAAAAGGGATTACGGCAAAAACCGTAACCCCTTTAAATCATTGGTCGGGGCGGAGTGATTCGAACACTCGACCTCCTGCTCCCAAGGCAGGCGCGCTAACCAGGCTGCGCTACGCCCCGACTATATTGAAAAAGGCTCGATTTTGGGAAATCGAGCCTCTGAATTCTGGCTCCCCGGGACGGACTCGAACCGCCGACAAGGTGGTTAACAGCCACCTGCTCTACCGACTGAGCTACCGAGGATTAGAAATATATTCAACACCTTTCAGGTCATCGACCTGCTGCTGTTTTGGTAACCGAAACAGCGTAGGCGGGCACTATAAACCGCAGAGAAAGGGGTGTCAACTGATTTTTCCAAGCCCCTCTCCTTTCTTGTTAGACCTCGTTTTGGCCCTGAGGCAGTCAAATCTATTGTGCAGCCTTTTCCTCCAGCCCTTTCATCATCTGCTCCATCTGTTGCATCATTTCTTCCTTTTCCTCCTGAGACATCGGCTTTCCCCCGTCGGGAACCATCGGTGCTATTATTCGCGCATTTTTGGCGCTCTCCGGATTTTTCAACATGGCAATCGCCTGCGTGGCCATGTCTTTGGCAATCTCATCAGCCTGGCCATTTATTTCAGCATCTATGCCTTCCGGACTTTGAAAGAATTTGTCGTCAACCTCGCCTTTATCGACGGTTTCAGCCACCATCGTCAAATTCATACCCATTATGTTCATTTCGGTTCTCAGACTGACGTCGGTATCGTGAATCAGGTAGGTAGCAGAACCGCCCATTATTTCCACTTTATCACAGCTGTAGCCCAGGATCTCCAAGGCATTCTGCTGTATTGTCCCTCCCATCCCTTCGGTATAGGCGGCACCCATTTTCTTGACGCTTTGCCGTACCCTTTCCTGCTCCGCCGGGGACAGCTTGTTGTACTCCTCTATCATATATTTCTGCGGATTCACTGCCTTGAAACCCTGGTGTTTCTGTAGATCATAGGAATAAATAGAGTCGGGGTTCTTGATCGTGATGGTAGAGTTGGGCGTTTTCATGCCCATCATATTGGAAACGGTTTCTCTATATGTCGCTCGTTCCTTGCCGTTATCCCGAACATAAAGAGTTTCCTTCCCTTCTTCCATCCCCTTGATTACATAACGAATTGTGGCATGCTGAAAGGGTAGTTGCTTTTCCCATAGCAGTTCATTGCCGGCAAAAATCCGTACCGGCAACGCCAGGAATGCGACAACTAGCCACAGTGCCAAGAGTCTTTTCATTTCATCTCCACTATTGCTTACCAACGGCTATTTCTTTGCGGCTGACTGCGAAATTCCCCCAACTCTGACAAAGCGGCATGACTTCGACGCAATTGATATTGACATGGGCCGGACGACTGGCCGTCCAGTAAATGATCTCGGCAATATCGGCCGGCGAAAGCGGCTCGGTGCCTTCATAAACCTTGGCGGCTTTCTCCTTGTCGCCGCCGAAACGAACAAGGGAAAACTCGCTTTCGGCAAGTCCCGGTTCGATAGTGGTTACCCTGATTCCCGTCCCGTGCAAATCGGCCCGCAGATTTCTCGAAAATTGCTGCACGAAGGCCTTGGTTGCCCCGTAAGTGTTGCCGCCCGGATAGGGCCACGAGGCAGCCACTGATCCGATATTGATGATATGTCCCTTGCCGCGGGCAACCATGCCGGGCAGAAGCAATCTGGTCATATACAACAGGCCTTTGATGTTGGTATCGACCATCGTTTCCCATTGGTCAAGATCGGTTTCCTGGGCGGGTCCAAGACCTAAGGCCAGACCGGCGTTGTTGAGAAGAATGTCGATATCGCGAAATCCCTCCGGCAAGCCCTGCACCATCTCCCGCACCTGTGAGAGGTCACGGACATCAACGACAGCAATATGGACAGTGTCCGGGCCGAGTTTCTCCCGCAATTCGAAAAGACGGTCTCGCCGCCTTCCGGTAAGGATCATTTTCCAACCATTTTGGCTGAACAATTCGGCACTCGCCCTGCCAAATCCCGAAGTTGCACCGGTTATAAGAATTATCTTGGACATTCCATCCTCCCATTTTGCGACATCGTGTGTTGTTCTTCCCCTGCCAAGCATCCGTTCGGGAATGCCAGTACAGCCTCCACCCTGATTCCCCAAGATTTCTAAGGGTATCTACCCTACCTCAATTCCAGGAAAATCTCAATTCAATCATACGCTGGGAAAAGCAGGTGCGACTTGGCATGCTCGACCTGTAAGGGTGAGGAATCAGGTGATCTTCGCCGGTTGCTCAGCAGGCAACCGCAAACCGGGCAACGGCCGCGAGCATCTCGCCAAAGCGGGGATTGGCCGGCTCCAGGGGCGCTGCTCCCGACTCTGCGCCGGGTGCATAAATCGGATCCTGCAATACCACACAGGCGTGCTCGACTTGATCGCTCGCGGGGATGACATACGTCACGAAGCGGCCTTCGGGGCTCCGCCACTGCAAGTGGCGCAATTTGTCAAGGCTGATCACCTTGTCACATTCACTCCAGGCGGAAAAAATTCGCCGATCGGGGCTGCCGGTATCGATGAATTGCAGCGGCAGGTGGTTTATTTTCCGGATAAGCTGCACCAGTTGGGCGGCGCTGTTGAGATAGATCCGGTCATACCGGAAAGGGTGTTTGCCGACTAGCGGGGGGGTGCTGCCAAACTTGCCGATAAAAGGCAGGCATAAAAGCACTTCTTTAAACCAGCCGGGAATGCCGCATGGTCCTTCGGGTAAACCCAAAGCCGCCGAGAAGAGGTAGAGATCTCCGGTAATCCTTGGGTCAATGCAGGCCATGAAATAACCGAGAGATCCACCCATCGACAAGCCGCCGATGGAAACCCTTGTCGCTCCCAGGGTCGCACAATTGATAGCATAACCTACATTTTCCAACCAATGGGCAAGCGTCACCCCGGCCATACCCTGCGTTGATTTGAGACCGTGGCCTTGCAGGAGAGGAATGTAGACATCGTAGCCGAGAACACCATGAAAATATTCCCCGATAGCGCTCATATAATAAGCGGAGTCGCTCAGACCGTGTAAAAGGACGATAGCCTGCTTGGCAGCGGACGGATGAAGCATTTTCCGGGGATGACAGCCGACACGCACGGTCTCGGCCGAGAAGGCCGGAAACGCCTGATAATATTCCGGCCATAACCATTGACCGGGATTTTCCCCCAATCGGGCATTTTTTTCGGAACCCATACACTCCTTCTCCCAGACAATGTCCAGTGTTTTACAATTCGTCGATAAAGGTTGCGATTTTCGCGAATACCTTGCCGGCCCCTTCCCCTTTGACGAGGATATGCCGATCATCACTGAGCAGGCAGTATTCCTTGCTCACGGACCCGATAGCGGCAAACAGCTGTTGCGAGCCCTTGGGATCGACTACCGGGTTTTTATCCGCCTGAAGGATGAGGGCGGGCTTGCTGATCGTTTTGTACTGCTGCTCAATAGCTTCGAGGAAGTCCCCAACCTCCTTTATCCCGGAAACAGGGTTTCGTGCATAGTTACCCTGAAACGAGCCGCCGGGAAAGTCGAGAAAATCAATATTTTTTTCTTCCCGCTTCATCTTGCCCCTGAGTCGATTCCAGACATCCGTCGCCGGCATGATTTTGCTGGAATAATCCCTAAGGGTAAAAGGCGGGCTTACGGCAAAGACACCGGCCAGGGTATCAGCCTGAATCCGACCGGCCAGATCAAGAACGAGACTGCCGCCGAAGGCAATGCCGCCAAGGACGACCCGGTCACAGATGGTGCTCATCAGCACATAGCCGCTCTCAACTGTCTCCACCCACTCCCGGTATTTCCGGGTGGCAAGATCTTCCGCCGAGGTGCCGTGGCCGGGCAGCCGCGGGGCAAAGACCCAAACCCCGAGGCGCCGCAGATAGCCGGCCAGGGCGCGCACTTCTTCCGGTCCGGCAAGATAGCTGTGCACCAGTACCACTGCCAATTTACGCCGCAACCCGGGCAGGAGAAACGATTTGCCGCTGTCCTTTTGTCCGGCGGTATCGGTCCGGCAAAACGTCCGATAATCTTCTTCGTACCTGTCTTTGTCGCACTTCTGAAGATAGCGCACCAAGGCGAACCGCAGCAAAGGAGAAGGCAGCCAGGCCAAACGTTTCAGCAAGGCAGAGAGCGCATCGAGCGGCTCGACCTCATTGGCCATGACCTCCACCGGATTGTCTATAAGGCCTCTTTGGATACTCAGTGGACCGGATAAATGGCAACGATCGCACACCAGCTTTTCGCCCTGTTTTTTAACGACACCCTTCTCCTCGGCCAACTTAAAAAAATTGGCATACTTGTGGAAACGGTCATCGGTGAGCAAATGGGCTTGATTTTCATGCAGAGATCTGTGCAGAAAAAAGATCTCTTTGCCATCTTCCTTACCGGTGATGAGAGAGGCGGCATAAAAGATGCGGCGCTTAAGCTCGCTCTCCTTGATCTGCTTAAACGGATACATGCGCAAAAAGGCGGCCAGGAGATGCTCATGATTGATCGTGGTCATGGAATAGATATCATGCATATACTGCTGCATCACCCGGTGGGCAGTATTGCGCATCTTGCCTTTCAACTCGGGGGATATGGAAAAACCGCTGATGCCCTGCTGTGCCATGTCCTCCTGCAGCCATTCTTGCTGCAGATGGTCGGCCATGCGGATGGGCTTGCCGAAGCGGATGTCGAGATCGACTCCGGAAAGCAGCATGGTGCCTTCGGTCATGATCTCCTCCACCGTCCTCTCTGACATATCCTTGACCAGCTTGGCCGCGATATTCAAGGCAATATTCTCGGCGGCACGAATAGGGTAGTAGGTGAGATTGACCGGCACGATAGTGGTCGGCAGCGTCTCGATCTCCGCAAGCGATGCAATACCCAAGGGGTCGAGCAGCTGCCGCAAGCGGTCCGGAGCCGTTTGCGCCGTTTGCAGGAGATGGGTGCGATACAACTCGGCCCTGAGAGCAAGGGCGGCCGCTCCGGTATGGGGTTCGTGCATTCCGGCCGAATCGGCGACCATATACCGACCTCGGTCCATGATCTTTTTGGTTTTGACCATGCTGCCTTCCGGAAAGATGATCCAGTCGGCCTCGCCGGTCAAAAGACTTTTAACGATCAGTTCGTCGCGTTTCGGATCGTCGGTTGAGATAACCCCGACCATGTCAAAAAACTTTTCCAGGCCGCCTTTAAAAAGCGACGCGGCAGCCAGAGACAACACCGGCTTATGGGTCAGCTTGTATATATAATAGGGGAGCAGAAGGGTTTCGATCCGGGTGAAATGGTTCATCACGAAGATGATCGGGCCGCTCGGAATATTCTCCTGGCCGTGCATAAAAATATTGGCCTTCGAGAGACGGGAAAAAACCTTGATCGCCAGGCCGGTAGTAAGATATGCGGATCGAATCATAAGAAGCCTAGGATGAGCGATGCTGTCACAGGAAAAAACCACATGAAATTTCAGTATATTATATTGTAAAAGGATTTTTCTGCAGGGTCAAGAAGAGAACCTGAGAAAGGGATCTTACGTTGCTTTTTCAAGGCTTGTCTCCTATAATAACTCAGATTGTATACAATTACTCCAGACGCAACCGAATGAATTTAAAAATCTCTTCTCCATAGAGGCCGGTATGAAACTGAATTTCATCTATACCCCGCCGGATTTCAGCCAAAGCCGCTTGCAGAACAGTCCGGCGGCAAGCCTTGCAGCCGCACCCGCCGACGGCATCGCCCCGGACAACTACCATGCGACATCGAACCATCCGGAGTATATAAAAATTGATCAATCCACCTGGGTCCTCGCCCCGGAAAGCCGCATGGATGCAGTCTTCGTCGTCAGAGGTCGTACTCTTGATGTCGTTGAGGCCAGACGCTTGAAAAAAGGCGCTATGGTGGTTATCGGCCGAACGGAAAACGGCGAGGAAGGCATCCTCGTCCACGAACGGGGCTTTGAACAGGTCGCCGCCAATGCCGACAAGTTTGCCTTTCGCTCCAGGGGTACAAGAGAGACCCCCTTCTCCTATTCCTACGACGCCCTCTACGAGATCCTCAAGCACGACCGGCGAAATGGCCATATCGTCTGGGTCCTCGGCCCCGCCGTGGCCTTCGACAAGGACTCCCGTTCGGCAATGCAGGGGCTGATCGAGAACGGCTTCTGCCACGCCCTGATGGCCGGCAATGCCCTGGCCACCCACGATATCGAGGCCGCCATCTACAATACCGGCCTTGGCCAGAATATCTACACCCAGACCCTCCAGCCGATGGGCCATTACAACCACCTCGACGTCCTCAACGCGGTGCGCAAGGCCGGTTCCATCGCCCGGGCAATCAAGACCCTCGATATCGACAACGGCATCATGTACGCCTGCGAAAAACAGGGCATCCCCTACGTCCTTGCTGGTTCGATCAGAGACGACGGCCCCTTGCCGGAAACCGTCGGCAACGTCTATCAATCCCAGGACCTCATGCGCGTCCATGCCAGGCAGGCGACGACGGTGATCACCATGGCCACCCAACTGCATTCCATAGCTTTTGGCAATATGACCCCCGGCTACAAGGTACTGGCGGATGGCTCGGTACGGCCGGTGTATTTTTATGTGGTGGATATGTCGGAATTCAGCGCCGACAAGCTGGCCAACCGCGGGTCTGCCCAGGCCCAGGCCATCCTTACCAATGTCCAGGACTTTATCGTCAACCTGTGGAATCACCTGAAAAAAGAGTCGCCATGAAAAAGACCCTGCGTATCATCGGCGTGCCCATGGACCTCGGGCAAAACCACCGGGGGGTCGACATGGGGCCGAGTGCCCTGCGCTACGCTAACCTCGCCGGCAGTCTGCGCGATCTCGGTTATTCCACCATCGACAGCGGTGATATCGCCATTCCCGGCCACTACGCCCTCGTGACCACCAGCCTTGAGGAACGCCTGCCGCATATCTGCAAGGCCTGCGAAAGCGCCTATGAACTGGGCAGACAGGCCATTGCCGCCGGTGAAATCCCGATCTTTCTCGGCGGCGACCACTCCGCTTCCATCGGCACCGTCGGCGGAGTCACCGACGGTACGGAGATAGGTCTCATCTGGATCGATGCGCACGGCGATTTCAACACCCCGGCAAGCTCGAAAAGTCACAATGTCCACGGCATGGCCCTGGCGGTGCTGCAGGGGCTCGGCGCCAAGGAACTGGTCGATGTCGGTCGGCCCGGGCCGAAGGTGAAACCGGAAAATGTCGTCCTTTTGGGCGTTCGCGATCTCGACCGGCAGGAGAAAGAACTGCTCCGCGCCTCCGGTTGCACCGTTTTCACCATGCGCGATGTCGACGAGGTGGGCATTCGCGCCCTCCTCACCCGCATCCTCAAGGGCTTCAAGCATCTTGACAAGATCCATGTCAGCCTCGATCTCGATGTCATGGACCCCCTCGATGCCCCCGGCGTCGGCACGCCGTCCCAGGGCGGCCTCACCTACCGGGAGGGCCAGTTGATCATGGAAATTCTCGCCGAAACGAAAAAGCTGCATTCCGTCGATATCATGGAAATCAACCCCATCCTCGATATCCAGAACCGCACGGCCCAGATGGCGGTCAATCTCGTCGCCTCCCTTTTCGGCAAGAGGATTTTGTGATTATGTCGTTAGGCTATTTTTCTGCGCCAACGACCAACGGGTAGCAAAAACAAAACTCCACTCCCCAAAGGCTTACCCACGACTTGATTTCTTGACTTTGAAATATCGCAATGCTAAAAGACTTCAGAGGTTGACCTGCTTTTTTTCTGTTTCCTTTACTCATTTATGGAGGAAGTTATGCACAATATTCAACGCCTCAAACCGCTTGTTGTTACCCTCGTTATGGCCCTTTGTTTTCTTTCCGGACAACTCTCTACCGAGGTCTTCGCCGCGGCCAGTGAGGCGAAGATCGGCTTTGCCCTCAGTATGACCGGAGGTGCGGCCTCGTACGGTGCCACCCAAACAAAAGGTGCCCAGCTGGCTATCGATGAGATTAATGCCGCCGCAGGGGCCGATGGGTTGAAAATTCTTCCGGTTTTTGAGGACGATGCCAGCGTCCCCCAGCAAGGAATCAGCGTTTTCAATAAATTTATCAACGCCGACAAGGTTTCCATCATCATCGGACCGACTCTCAGCAATACCGCACAGGTGGCCGACCGCATTGCCCAGGATGCGGGAATGCCGGTCCTCGGGATTAGCAACACGGCAAAAGGCATAACCGAAATCGGCGACTTCGTCTTCCGCAATTCCCTGACCGAGATGATAGTCATCCCCAACACCATCAAGGTTGCCAAGGAAAAATTCGGCTTAAAGAAGGTAGCTGTCTTCTACGGTAACGACGATGCCTTCACCAAAGGTGGCTACGAGGCCTTTAAAAAGGCCCTGGCTGATGCCGGGATAGAGATCTTGACGGAACAATCCTTTGCCAAGGGCGATCGCGATTTTTCTCCGCAGCTCACCCAGATCAAGGGTAAAAATCCTGATGCGATCATCGTCTCCGCCTTGGTGGAAGAGGCCTCGGGGATTGTCAGCCAGGCGCGGCAGTTGGGTATCGCCGCCACTGTCCCGATCATCGGCGGCAACGGCTTTAATTCCCCTGCTCTCATTAAAAATGCCGGCGAGGCCGCCGAAGGTGTGATGATGGGCGCAGCCTGGAATGCCTCCTCGACCCTGCCGGCAAACAGCAAATTCGTTGCCGCCTTCACCGCCAAGAATGGCGGCGCACCGGACCAGTTCGCCGCCCAGGCTTACGCCGGTGTCTATATTGCCTATGAGGCCATTAAAAAGGCCGGCTCGACAACCGACCATAAGGCTATCCGCGATGCTCTCTTACAACTGAAAGAGCTTGACACGGTACTCGGGAAATTCTCCTTCACCGCCGGACGCGACGCCGACCATATCCCCGTGGTGCAGATCGTCAAAGGCGGCAAATTCACGGTCCTTGAATAACATGGCTAAAAGGATGTTCCGGTAATGGATCTTCTCGCCCAACAATTGGTCAACGGCCTTTTCATCGGCAGCGTCTATGGGCTGTTTGCGGTGGGATATACCCTGGTCTTTGGGGTACTTGACATCCTCAACCTGGCCCATGCCGCTGTCTTCACCCTGGGCGGCCTCATCGCCCTCTGGCTCGTGGAGACATGGGGGCTGTCCATCTGGATAGCCTTCCCGGCCTCGGTTCTTATCTGTGGTTTGCTTGGTCTCTTGCTCGATCAGGTCGCCTTTGCGCCCCTGCGCCAGCGTGCCGATTCGAATTTTTCCGGGCTGATTTCCAGTATCGCCATGGCTATTATTTTCGAGAGTGCGGCCCTTGGTCTTTTCGGGGCGCGCACCGTGCGCTTTCCGGCGGGTACCGTGTCCGTCCATATCTGGCGCTGGGAAGGGCTCTCCATTACCTCCCTGCAGGTGGAAATTGTCGCTATCTCGATTCTTCTGATGTTTGCTCTTACCCAGTTTCTGAACCGGGCACGGGTGGGTAAAGCCATCCGTGCCGTGGCGGAAAATGATCGTACCGCACGACTCCTCGGTATTCACGTCGATGGTATCATCGCCTTTACTTTCTTCATTTCCTCGGCCTTAGGTGGCGCCGCGGGTATCCTTTTCGGCCTCTATTTCGACTCCCTTTCCCCGGACATGGGGCGCTCCATCGAGCTCAAGGGACTGGCCGTCATCATCCTCGGCGGCATGGGCAGCATTCCGGGGGCTATCCTCGGCGGTCTGGCCTTTGGCCTCAGCGAGGTCTTGACCGTGGCCATCACCGGCACCTCAAACCTGCGGGATGCCGTGGCCTTCACCGTCCTCTTCACCGTTCTCGTTCTCCGTCCCTCCGGCCTGCTTGGGCGGAAAAAGCTCCGGGAGGCATGATACGGTGGAAGCCCTGACCCAGTTCTTTGCGATCTACGGAAGCCTTGTCAATTTTATCGGCATCAACGCCATTCTTGCCCTCAGCCTCTATCTGACCCTGGCGGCCGGTCAACTCTCCCTGGGCAGTGCCGCCTTTGCCGGGATTGGCGGCTATACCGCGGGAATCCTCACCATGAAATTGGGTGTTCCTTTTCTCCTTTCCGTGGTTGCCGGATCGGTTCTGTCCGGGTTGGTGGGCCTGTTGATCGGTCTGCCGGTTCTGAGACTGCATGGAGTCTTTCTCGCCATAGCCACCTTGGCCTTTGGTGAAGTGGTACGTATTACCGTACTCAATCTCGACATCACCGGCGGCGCCCAGGGGCTCGTCGGCATTCCCAACCATACCAAGACCTGGGGCATCTATCTCGCCCTGGCGGTGGTCGGCTACGCCATTGCCAAACTGCGTTATTCCCGTCTTGGCTGGTGTTTTGAAAGCATCAGGGAAGACGAAACCGCCGCCGGGGCAATGGGCATCGACACCACCTACTACAAGACCCTGGCCTTTGTCCTGGGTGCCATGCTTGCCGGTTTCGCCGGGGCTCTCTACGCCCATCTCAATTACCTCATTACCCCGCGGGAATTCGGCTTTTCGGTGGCCGTCGATCTTCTGATCTTCAACATTGTCGGCGGTACCCGTGCCTGGTATGGGCCGATACTCGGTGCCGTGCTGCTCACCGCCTTGCCGGAGATCCTCAGAGGAACCGGCATAACCGCCGGCCCGATGCGAATGGCGGTCAACGGCCTTATTCTGCTGCTCGTCATCCTCTTTCTCCCCAATGGTCTGGTTTCAATTTTTCGGCGAAGCGCAAGTAAAGCAAAGGATTCCACCCTTGCCATCTCGGAGGAAGCCTAGACCATGCTGCTGCAAGTCAAAGATGTAACCCGCACCTTCGGCGGTGTCAGAGCCCTCGATGGGGTGTCTCTTTCGGTCGAGAAGGGCGCAGTACACGGGCTCATTGGTCCGAACGGGGCCGGGAAAACTACCCTTATCAATGTGTTAAGCAGCACCATTGCTCCGTCTTCGGGGGAGGTGCTCTTCGATGACCGGCCGGTCCATACCCTCCCTGCCTATCAGCTGGCGGCCAGGGGTATGGCCAGGACTTTTCAGAATATCCGCCTCTTTCCGGCGATGACCTGTCTTGAGAATGTCATTGCCGGTCAGCACCTGGTTGCTCCCCGCCCGTTTTTCCCCAGATTATTCTGCCTGCCTTCGGCCACGCGCGAGGAAAAGGGGTATCGCCTGCAGGCCATGGCCTGTCTTGCCCGTGTCGGCATCGAGGCCAAGGCGCATTTTCCGGCCAAGGCCCTGTCCTATGGCGAACGCAGGCGTCTGGAAATCGCCCGGGCCTTGGCCTCGCGCCCCCGTCTCCTGCTCCTCGACGAACCGGTGGCCGGAATGCGGCAGAAGGAGGTCGAGGACGTCGGCAGCCTCATCCGCTCCCTGGCAAAGGAGGACATGACCATCCTCCTCATCGAACACAATATGGCCTTTGTGATGGGACTCTGTTCCAGGATTACCGTGCTCAACTTCGGTCGCACCCTGATCACCGGCGACCCGGATCAGGTGAGCCGCCATCCGGAAGTTATCGAAGCCTACCTGGGAGTGAGTGAAAATCATGCTTGAAATCGACAACTTGACCGTAGCCTATGGCCCCATGGAAGCTGTACGCGGCATCTCTTTTACGATCAAGGAGGGGGCGATCGAGACCCTGATCGGCCCGAACGGCGCCGGCAAAACGACCATCCTCAATACCATCAGCGGCGTCATCCCGGCCCAGTCCGGACGGATCCTTTTTAATGGCCGGGACATTACCCGGATGAGCGCCCATAAACGCGTGCCGGCAGGGGTGGTACAGGTGCCGGAGGGCAGGCAGATCCTTGCCGGCATGACGGTGCGGGAGAATCTGGAACTCGGCGGATACCGGCGACCGCATCGGGAGGCCTTGCGCGACCTGGCCCGGATGGAGGACCGTTTTCCGATTCTGAAGGAACGCTGCAACATGCTGGCCGGCACCCTTTCCGGCGGCGAACAGCAGATGCTGGCCATTGCCAGGGGCCTGATGGCCCGCCCGAAACTGCTGCTTCTCGATGAACCCTCCTTAGGGCTTGCCCCGAAAATGGTGCAAACCGTTTTTGCCATCATCCGCCAATTGCATGACGAGGGCTTGACCATTCTGCTGGTCGAGCAAAATGCCCATCTCGCCCTTGCCGTTTCCTCCCATGCCTATGTCGTCGAAAGCGGCAAGATAGTGCTCGATGGTCCTGCCGAGGTATTGCGCACCGACCAATCGGTCATCAATACCTACCTGGGGCAGGCCGGTTGACTTTCACCATCTCTCACTCCTGATTATAACAGAAATACAGAACTCTACTTGACCTTTCCGGCATGAATCGGTTAGTTTCATTCTCCAGTAACCTTGCCTGCAAGGAACTATTGAGGAGGTGTGTTTTTGCACGGACTATCTGATTATTTCCAAACTAAGAAAGGAGCGGTTCGATGAAAAAGACGTTGATTACCTTTATGCTTATGAGCATGGCAGCTACCCCGGTATTTGCTGCGGATACCATCAAAATTGCCATCACCGGGCCCTTTACTGGCGGCTCGGCACCGATGGGTGGATCCATGCGCGATGGTGCCAAACTGGCGATAGCCGAGATCAATGCCAAAGAAGGTATCGTTATTGGCGGCAAAAAGATGCAATTCGAGGTTATTGAACGCGATGATGAGGCCAAGAACGACCGTGGCGCACTCATAGCCCTGGAACTGGCCTCCATGAGCGATCTCTCCGGGGTAATCGGTTCGGTGAATACCGGCGTGGTTCTTGCCGGCGACAAGCATTACCAGGAGAAAGGTATTACCAAAATCATTACTCCCGCGGCCGGTTCCGCATCCATGACCCAATGGAGCAAGGCCGGAGTACCGGATCTGTCGATCTTCCGCTTTGCCGCCCATGACGGCATCCAGTCGGAAATGGTAGTCGAAGAGGCGATCAACCGGAAGCTCAATAAAGTGGCAATTATGTACGATTCCACCAACTACGGGGTGTCCGGCCGGGATGACATGATGGAGCAAATCAAGAAACAGGGTAACAAACTGGACGTGGTTGCCTCTGAGAAATTCAACATCGGCGATAAAGACATGACCGCCCAGTTGTTGAAAGCCAAATCCGCCGACGCCCAGGCGATTCTCATCTGGGGTATCGGCCCGGAACTGGCGGCCTTTGCCAACGGCATGGCAAAAATGGACATGAAGATCCCCCTGATCGGCGGCTGGCCGCTGTCCATGTCCAACTTCATCGATAACGCGGGCAAAAACGGCAATGGTACTCTGATGCCGCAGACCTTTATCGAAGAACCTATTACGCCTAAAGTAAAAGGTTTCATTGACAGCTATCACAAGGCCTATAACGTTGAGCGCATTGCATCCCCGGTCTCTGCTGCACAAGGGTATGACGCCGTTTATATCTTTGCGGCCGCAGTAAAACAAGCCCAAAGTCAGGACACCAAAAAAATTAAAGAAGCGCTTGAGGATTTACGCGACCCCGTTGAGGGCGTGATTGCCACCTGGAAGCAACCGTTCAGCAAATGGGATCCGGCCAATGAGCAGACCCATGAGGCCTTTCGCCGCGAACAGGTCGTGATGGGCATGGTCCAGGACGGACATGTTGTCTTCGGCAATGACGCAGACCGCCAGCGACTCATTAAAAACGCAGCCAAATAAGGTGCCCGGCTTGTGTGAGACGAGTTTCTTACACAAGCCACTTAGGATTCTTCCGCCATGAATTCGACTATCATTGCTCAGATGGCTGTGAGCGGTGCGATGATGGGCTTGGTTTACGCCCTCATCGCCTATGGTTTTCAGCTTACTTTCTCGACCAGCAAGAGCATTAATTTCGGCCAGGGAGAACTGGTGATGCTCTCGGCCTTCTTCAGCCTGACCTTATTGAATTGGGGTGTCCCCTACTGGCTGATGGTACCCGGCGGCCTGCTCTTCGGCGTGGTCCTCGGCCTGGCCGTTGAACGGGCCGGCGTGCGTCTGGCACTGGAACAAAAGAGCGAGGGCTGGATCCTCCTCACCATTATCATCGGCCTGCTCGGCTTTTCCGCCGCCGAAAATATCTGGGGCCGCGATGATCGCCCGTTCCCAACCCCCATCTCCTCCGATGCCCTGCATTTTTTCGGGATCAGCATTACGCCGCTGGAAATTTCCGTCGCCGTCGGCGTCTTTGCCGTCATGGGTCTGATCGAGTTGTTCAAACGCAAGACCCTGCTCGGCAAGGCCTTTGAGGCGGTTTCCGCCGACCGGGACGCAGCCGAATTGATGGGGATTTCCGCCACCCGGACCGTCATGCTCTCCTATGGCCTGTCGGGAATGGTGGCGGCCATGGCCGGGATTCTGGTATCGCCCATCACCACCGTCGGCCCCACCATGGCCTCGGCCCTGATTCTCAAGGCCTTCTCGGTGGCGGTGGTGGCCGGTCTCGAATCAGGCTTTGGGGTGGTGATTGTCGGTATTTTCCTTGGCGCCCTGGAAAGCCTTACCAGCTTCTATCTGGGCAGCGGATGGCGTGAGGCACCGGGACTGATTCTCTTGATTCTCGCCTTGGCCGTGCGTCCCAACGGGATATTCGGCAAGGCCACTATTCGCAAGGTTTGACGGTTTTCACTAAATCTTTTCAAGGTATGCACGGCCGATCATGTTAAAACGACTGCTTCTTATACGTGGTGCGGAAATCGTTGCCTTTACCCTTCTTGCCACTATCCCTCTTGCAGTAAGCAATTCCTACGTGCTCGGGTTGCTGACCTTACTCGCCATTTACGGAATTCTCCTGATTGGCCTTGATGTCACCGTCGGCTATCTGGGGCAGGTCAATCTCGCCCATGCCGCTTTTCTCGGACTCGGAGCCTACGGCGCCGGCTTGAGTGTCTCTTTGCTCGGGTTCGGGATGCTCAGCGCACTGGCCGTCAGTATGTCGATCGGCCTTGTTCTCGGCGGTCTCTTGGCCTTCCCGGCATTACGCCTGGAAGGCCCGCAGTTCGCCCTGGCGACTCTCAGTTTCATGGCCCTCAGTGCCACCGTCCTGAACGAATGGGAAAGCCTCACCTTCGGCGCCCAAGGCCTGACGGTGAGCCGCCCCGCGCTTTTTGCCCACACGGTCAATGCCCAGGGTTTTTACTGGCTCTGCCTGATCTTCCTGGCTCTAGTCTGGATGGGGATGCGCAACCTGCTCTCCTCGCAATGGGGACGTGCCTTTGAGGCCCTGCGCGACAGCCCGATAGCCACCGATGCCATGGGTGTGGGCACCTATCGCCATAAGGTCATAGGCTTTGCCTTGGGCTCGTCCCTCGGTAGCCTGGCAGGTGGGCTTTATGCTTTCAATTTCCAATATTTACAGCCGCTCAGCTTTACCTATGAACTGATGGTCATCCTCCTCCTGGGGGTGGTTTTAGGCGGCCGAAAGAGTCTGTGGGGTGCTTTTTTTGGAGCTTCGCTAGTTGCTCTCTTGCCCAATTTACTCTCAAACCGGTTGCTGTTTGAAATTATTTCCGCAGTCGGTTTTCTGGCCGCCCTCCTTGCCGGTGTGCGTGGATTGATGAAAAAGACCACCAAACCGTTTCAGGCGATTGCCCCGATTATCGCCCTGGGACTGCTCGTCTTCGGGGGGATTCTCGTAAAAAATACCGAGGACTGGCGCAAGGCTATTTTTGCCCTGATGTTGTTCTCGGTGGTGGTTGGCTTGCCTGAAGGCCTAATGGGGTTTGCCGCCCGATTTCTCACTCGGTTGTTTCACATCGAGCCACCGACCCTGCCGCAGGCTACGGCTCTCGATACCGTGCTGCCGACCAAGGTACCGGACGCCGGCCCTCTCTTGCAATTAGAGGATCTGAAGCGATATTTCGGCGGCGTCAAGGCCGTTGACGGTGTCACCATGACAATTCAATCCGGACAGGTCCACGGCTTGATCGGCCCTAACGGCTCCGGCAAGAGTACCGCCGTCAATGTCATTTCCGGACTGTACACCCCATCGGCCGGAAGAATGCTGCTGCATGGTAAGGCATTGCCCAAAGGCTTGTTCAAGGTGTCCCGAACAGGGATTGCGCGGACCTTCCAGAATCTGCAGCTTTTCAGTGAATTATCTGCCATGGACAATGTTATGGTAGCGCTGAAAGGGGTTTACCACATGCCATTGCCGCTGGTCCTGCTCGGTTTTGCCAAGAGGGAGGAAAAGCGAGCCCAGGCAGACGCTCTCGCGTTGCTGGGACTGATCGACCTCAGGCAACAAGCACGCGTCAGCGCCAAGGACCTGACCTACGGCGCCCAGCGTTTTCTGGAAATCGCCAGGGCCCTGGCCCGCAAACCGGAACTGCTGATTCTCGACGAACCGGCAGCCGGTCTTGCTCTTCCCGATGTCCATAAACTGGTGGAAATTATCCGAAGCATCCATAAGCGAGGTATTACCATCATTCTCATCGAACATCACATGGATGTGGTAAGTGAACTCTGCAATGTGGTTACGGTCTTGGATGGCGGCAAGGTGATCGCCGAGGGCACCGCTGAAGAAGTGAAGCGCGATCCCAAAGTCATCGAGGCGTACCTGGGAACAACAAACGAAACAGCTGCTACGGTCGTTGTCAAATAACTGAGAGAGAAAGATGTTAGTCGTTGAAAATCTCTATGCCGGTTATGGCACCAGTAAGGTACTGACGGGCGCATCCCTGAAAGTGGCACAGGGCAAGGTCGTGGCCCTGATCGGCGCCAACGGGGCCGGCAAAACCACCACCATGCGGGCCATCTCGGGAATGTTGAAACCGGATAAGGGTCGCGTTCTCCTTGACGGCCATGAGGTACAGGGCAAGGACGCCTCGCGGATTGCCAGGCTGGGACTTGCCCACGCCCCGGAAGGGCGCAAGGTATTCGGACCACTGTCAGCCGAAGACAATCTGTTGCTCGGCGCCTATAGCCGCCTACCGCTTTTCTTCGGCTTCCGCGCCAAATCCGCTCGCGACCTCGAACGGGTTTATGAACTGTTTCCCCTTCTCAAGGAACGACGCCTGCAGGCATCGGGCACCTTGTCCGGAGGGGAGCAACAGATGCTGGCCATTGGTCGAGCGCTCATGGCCAACCCCAAGATCATGCTCCTGGACGAGCCGTCCATGGGCCTTGCCCCGGTCATCGTCCAGGAGGTCTTTAACATTATTCGCCGCCTGAAAGCGGCCGGGATCACCCTGCTGCTCGTTGAACAATTTGCCAAAAGCGCTCTGGAAGTCGCCGATTACGCCTATGTGATGGAACGTGGCCGCATCGTCGCCGAAGGCAGACCTTCCGAGCTTCACAAGGACGAACGGGTACTCGCCGCCTATCTTGGCTGAAAGAGATGATTCTTGGCGAAATACTCCTGGCCGGACAACTGGAGTCACCGACTCCGGAAATACTCCTGGACATACCTGATGTGCGTATGCATGGCATCATACGCCGCCTGGGGATTGCGCTTTTCGATAGCGGCAAAAATTGCCTGATGATGGCGCAACACATCCTCAAGTGCTGCCCGATCCATATACATATGGGTGAGATTCTTCTTGATTCCGACAAACAGGAAATCATAGAAATTGCGCATAAGGTGGATAAGAACGGGGTTCTTGGTTGAAAAGGTGATCGCCATATGAAAGGCGGTATCGGGGGTGGTGCCGATTTTATCGGTCTGGGCCAGATCTTCGGCCATCTCTTCCAGGCTTTTTCGGATAGTTCGTAAATCCATTTCCGTCGCCCTTTGTGCCGCCAGCATCGCCGCATTGCACTCCAAGCCGAGCCGCACCTCAAGCAGATCATCAAGCGTTGCCTCATCGGTCGCCATAACCGCTGCCAGGGGGTTGCCTTGCCTCGTTTCCGGAGAACTGACGAAGGTACCCTGCCCCTGTCGATGTTCGAGAAGCCCGAGGGTAACCAGCTTATTGATGGCATTGCGTACCGAGGTTCTGCTTACCGCCATGGAAATCGCCAGTTCCCGTTCCGGGAGAATTTGCTGTCCGGGCGTGAATTCACCCTTGTAAATCAACTCGCGAATCTGTTCAAATACCTGATCTGAAATGCGCTTTGGCTTAATGGGTTTGAGGTTCATCATTTTTTTCTATGGTAAAGGTATTCTGTCTTTTCGGATTGCATAACACGGGGAGATCCTGGCAATTTTTGGAGAAAAATGTTTGAATCCCCTATCCCCTCTTGGAGGCCCAAGGTTATAAAAAAAACCATAATATTGCAACCGAGAAATTCAGCAGCGTGATCACTTCTTCCTTTTTCAACACCCAGTTACAAAAACAATTGGTCTCCCGAATCATATTTATTCTTGGTTTTTACTAAAAAGTTATCTATCATGAAAGGTCGCACTATAACCCCGCTGAACGATTTCAACCTCCTTGTAATAAATGAAATTTTGAGGACTCATCGGTAATCAACCCGCTCCCCCTATTACCCGACTAACGTTAGGCAGAACAATTATGGCGCAGTATGTTGAACTCTACGACACCACCCTCCGCGATGGAACACAGGCAGAAAACTTTAACCTCTCCGTCGAAGACAAGGTCCGCATCACCTTAGCCCTTGATGAACTGGGCATGGATTTTATTGAAGGGGGCTGGCCGGGTTCAAATCCGGTTTCCGTCGATTATTTTGAACGGATGCAGTCGATTAAGCTGCAACACGCCAAACTGACCGCCTTCGGTTCAACCCGTAATTTCAAAAACAGTCCAGCCAAAGACCCCAATCTTCTCGCGCTGCTGCACGCCAAAACCCCGGCGGTGACCATCTTCGGGAAAAGCTGGGATATTCATGTGCACGATGCCCTGCATATCGAACTGGAAGACAACCTGCAAATAATTGAGGATACCCTCGCTTTCCTGCGCCCCTCCGTAGACTTTCTCTTCTACGACGCCGAACATTTTTTCGACGGTTTCAAGAACAACGAGGAATATGCACTCAAGACCCTGGAAAGCGCGGTCAGAGGTGGAGCACAGACAATCATTCTCTGCGACACCAACGGCGGCACTCTGCCTCAGGAAATTCCTCCGATAATCGCTAAGGTACGGACATATCTGGCGGCAAGAAATAGCACCGTCGATCTCGGTATTCATGCCCACAACGACTCCGAGACCGCCGTCGCCAACTCCCTGATTGCCATCTCCCTGGCCAAGGTCAAGCAGGTACAGGGAACGATGAACGGCTTTGGCGAACGTTGCGGTAATGCCAATCTGACCTCGATCATTCCGGCCCTGGTGTTCAAGATGGGTGTCGAGTGCGAAGTACGAAAAAATATCGACCGCCTTTATACCACCTCGCGTCTCGTCAACGAACTTGCCAATCTGCCGCACTACCGCTACCAACCGTATGTCGGCGAATCGGCCTTCGCCCATAAGGGTGGCGTCCACGTCAGCGCTGTAAACCAGAACCCGCTGACCTACGAGCATATCGCTCCCGACAAGGTAGGGAATATCCGCCGCATTCTCATCTCCGATCAGTCCGGACGGGCCAATATTCTCCACAAGGCGAAACAATGGAACCTGCCGCTGTCAATGGATGATCCGATTCTGGCGGCAATCATCAGCGAATTGAAAGAACTGGAAAACCAGGGGTACCAATATGAAGGTGCCGAGGCCAGCTTTGAACTGCTCATGCGCCGAGCCATGGGTCTTACGAGAAACTACTTCAAATTCGAAAGCTTCATGGTGATGAACCATAAATATCTTATGGACAAACCACCGCTCACCGAAGCGACGATCCGGTTGTTTGTCGGCGGCAGCGAGGTCCATACCGCCGCCATGGGCGATGGCCCGGTAAACGCCCTCGACTGTGCCATCCGCAAGGCTCTTACCCGTTTCTACCCAAGTCTTGAGGAAATGGAGCTGACCGACTATAAAGTCCGGGTACTGTCCGGCGAACACGGCACCGAGGCGAGGGTCCGCGTGCTTGTGGAGAGCCGGGACCGGCATAACACCTGGGGCACTGTCGGGGTCTCGGTGAACATCATCGAGGCCAGCTGGCAGGCCCTGGTCGACAGCATCAACTATAAGCTCATGCAGGAGGATCGAAAATCAGCGGCAAAGTAACAGGTGTTGCCAAGGTTGTGAAAAGATCTGCAGCCTGCTCGCCATATCTGCACAGGTAGTGATCCGCAAGGAAGAACGTCGTTACCATAAATATTTTTTATTGCTGGATTCCATTCGATCAGTGTGGTATCTTGCCCATTGCTTGGCGTTTAACAAGATGTTTTTGTGATACACTCAGAAACCCTTCCCAAGGAGTACCCCATGAAAACCCCAGTACGTGTAGCCATTACCGGCGCCGCCGGTCAGATCAGTTATTCCCTTATTTTTCGTGTTGCGGCCGGCGATATGCTGGGAATGGACCAACCGGTCATCCTCCAGCTTTTAGAAATTCCGCCGGCAATGAAGGCTCTGGAGGGCGTCGTTATGGAACTGAACGACTGCGCCTTTCCGCTGGTGGCGGGCATCGTCGCCACCGATGATCCGAATGTCGCCTTCAAGGATGCCGATTTCGCCCTTCTCGTCGGCTCCAGACCCCGTGGCCCCGGCATGGAACGTTCCGACCTGCTCAAGGCCAACGGTGCCATCTTTACCGTCCAAGGCAAGGCGCTGAACGATCATGCCAGCCGCAAGGTAAGGGTCCTGGTGGTCGGCAACCCGGCCAATACCAATGCGCTTATCGCCATGAAAAACGCCCCGGACCTCAGTCCCCGCAATTTCACCTCGATGATGCGTCTCGACCATAACCGCGCCATGTCGCAGATCGCCGGAAAAACCGGCAGCCATTCCTCCAAAGTCGAAAAAATGGTGGTGTGGGGCAACCATTCCGCCACCCAGTTCCCCGATATCAGCTATGCCACCGTTGACGGCGCTCCGGTAAAAGACAAGGTCGACAACGAGTGGTATGTGCAGTATTTCATCCCCACCGTGCAACAACGCGGCGCGGCGATCATCAAAGCCCGCGGCGCCTCCAGTGCCGCATCCGCTGCTTCGTCGGCCATCGACCATATGCGCGACTGGGCCCTTGGCTCGAATGGCCGTTGGGTGAGCATGGGGGTATGCAGTGCCGGTAACAGCTACGGCATCAATGAAGACCTGATGTACGCCCTGCCGATCACCTGTGAAAACGGAGAGTGGAAGGAAATCAAAGGCTTGCCGGTAAACGAGTTCGCCCGCAAGATGATGACCGCCACCGAGCAGGAACTCCTTTCCGAAAAAGAAGCGATTGCCGATCTGCTCTAATTCTCTTGCCGGTCCTCCACAGGCCGATATGGCTGCCGTAAGCAGCCGTATCGGCCTTTTTTCCTCCCTGTCTCCCACACCGCTCATTACCTCTTGGCTACATCGGCCAAGACAGGCAAAAGAGTTCTTCCTTTTTTATTTTGCTTGGGCTAGGCTTCCAAGAGAGTTGTATTTTTGTTTTTATCTCCAGTTCAGCGAATATAGCCGCCCCCATGAATGACGATATCCAAAGGAAATTACAACATTTTTTCCCGGGAGAACTGCTTTCTGCCAAGACTCTTGAGTCGGCCCTGGCAAACGGCGATATTCTCACCGGCAAAGAACCTATCCTTCCGTATCTGCAAACCGCTTTACTTGATGAAAAGGTTCTCGAGGTGCAACTGGACGGCATGCCGATGGTCTACTTCTCGCGACTGAAGGATGATATTCCCCGCCCATCGGGAGTTGACGGGGATGGCGAAACGGTCGTGACTCAGCCTGAAAGCGAAGAGGGTGAATATCTCGCCGCCATGAGCCATCTTGTAACCCTGCCGCTGGAACCTGGTCTCGGCAACCTGCAACTCCGCTATTCCCGTGGTATTATACTGAGAATGTTCACCAACACCTTTGCGGTCGAAATGGCAACGACCTTCGAGGACCTGGCAAAGGTTGACGATATTCCCGTACTTCGCCTGGCCTTTCCCGAGTTGGCAAGGATTGTCCGCAATGCCCGGGAGTTCCGGGCCAAGGTCCCGGATACCCTGAATTTTGCCTTATCTCTTCAATCTGACGACGAATCGCCGGAAGTGGATACCAGACCGGTCAATATCAGTATCCGAGGTCTCTCTTTTGCCGTCAATAAAAAGGCCCAGAAGTTGTTCAAGATAAACACCCTGTACTCGCTAAAACTGTTTGTTGAAGACGAACTGTTGATACGAATCGACGGCACCGTTAAATATCTTGCCAGGATACGCAAAAGGACCGGAATAGAATACATCTGCGGTATTGAATTCGATCTTCACACCAAAACCCAGGCGGCTGTTATCGAATCGATCGTCGCGATGGTCCAACGGGCTCATCTGAAGGAACTAGCCGAAAAATCGCACACCACCGGCATAAACCTGATAACTTGAAAGCTGCGTTGCAGGACGAGAAATACCATTTCTACTGGAGGCATCCATGGTGAGATTCACCGTTCACACCCTTGGCGAACACATCATCGACAATATGGTCATCACCGGCCCTTGCCGGGATATCATCATGACCATGGCCGAGATGTTTCTCGCAGCCTATAACGGACCGCCGGATGGCGATCTCGACTACGCTTTCGCCGAACACATCATTGCGCTATCTATGGGTCAGGGTAAAATCCTCGACTGGCAGCCGGCACCACCTTCGAAAATTCACTGATTGTTCCTCTCATCCCGGCGCCAGCCCGGCCATCATCCGGCAAAAAGGATGACCTTTTCCTCGTCGGCAACGAAAAATCGCCTACAACACCTGTTTCAGGAAAAGTTTGGCCCTCTCCTCGCGCGGATTGGTAAAAAAGTGCTCCGGCGTACCCACCTCGACCACCTTGCCCTCGTCCATAAAAATGACCCGATCGGCCACCTCTCGGGCAAAACCCATTTCATGGGTGACAACCATCATGGTCATACCTTCTTTAGCCAGCTGCTTCATAACATCGAGCACTTCACCAACCATTTCCGGATCAAGGGCCGAGGTCGGTTCGTCAAAGAGCATGATCTTCGGATCCATGGCCAGGGCCCGGGCAATGGCCACCCGCTGCTGCTGTCCACCGGAAAGCCGGGAGGGAAACTCATCGGCCTTTTCGTGAATCCCGACCTTGCGCAACAGCATGCGGGCCTTTTCCTCGGCCACTTTTTTGCTGCGTTTTCGTACCCGGCACTGGGCCAGGGTGAGATTTTCGAGGACCGTCTTATGGGGAAACAGGTTGAACTGCTGAAACACCATACCAACCTCGGCGCGCACCTTGTTGATATTGGTTTTTTTATCGGCGAGGTCAACACCATCGATGATGATATGGCCCTCGGTGAAGGCTTCGAGGCCGTTTATGCACCGCAGAAAGGTCGATTTGCCGGAACCGGATGGACCGATGATCACCACGACCTCACCCTTCGCCACCTCGGTCGACACCCCGTCCACCGCGCGAACCACACCTGATTGCCCGGAAAATATTTTCACTACGTTTTGAGCTTTAATCACTGACGGCAAGCCTCCTTTCCATATAGAACACAAGTTGTGACAGGAGGGAGGTCACGAGGAGATACATCGCCGCAACCAGCAACCAAACCTCAAAGGTTGCAAAGGTTGAGGTGATAATTTCCCGTCCTGATTTGCTCAGGTCGGTAATGGCGATAACCGATACCAGGGACGAGTCCTTGATCAAGCTGATAAATTGTCCGGACAGCGGCGGGAGAATACGCTTGAAGGCCTGAGGCATAACAACATCCCGCATGGTCTGGAAGGCGGTCATCCCAAGAGACCTGGCGGCCTCGGTCTGTCCTTTGGAGATGGACTGTATGCCGGCCCGAACAATTTCCGCCACATAGGCACCGGCGAACAACGCCAAGGCACCGACACCGCAGACATTGCGACTGAGATTAAACACGGTGCCAAGGAAAAAATAAGCTATGAAGATCTGAACCAGAAGCGGCGTACCGCGAATACATTCAACGTAGAGCAGCGCCAGCCAACGGATGGTGAAGTTCTTGGAAACCCTGGCAAGGCCGGTTATTAAGCCAAGGAACAGACCGAAGAGACTGGAGACCGCCGAGAGCCAGAGGGTAGTCCATAGACCAAGCATTAATGGGCCGAGACGCCAGCTCTTTTCGAAGCCGACCGTATCGCCGGCAAATAATTCCTCACCTTCCTTGACCTTCAGACTGTCGGCAGAAACGGTGAGCACTATTTTTTCAGATTTTCCTGCGACAAGAGTTACAAGAACATCCTTCCCTTGGGGAACAATAGCGGTGACCTTGCCGTCAAAGGGGACTTTCCTGGCCTCCTCGGCGAGATAGGCAAAATACTGAGGCACCCGGTTCCAGCGCCATTGGTAGTCTATTCTCTGAACCGCACCCCAGGTACCGGCGGCCACTCCGATGAGGATGACCGCCAGCAAAAGCTTCCAGGGCCACGTTTTATCTGTGGCGTTCAATAGAGTTTCCTTTTGGTTGAAGATCTAACAATAGTTTCAGGTTGTTGGTTAATTTTCCTGAATATCTGCTTATTGAATTTCCTTCAACCACGCATCATCCTGGAACCATTTTTGATAGATCTTGTCGTACACACCGTCATACTTGACCTGATGCATAAAATTGTTCAACCAGTTGAGGAAGTCGGGATCACCTTTACGGACCGCCCAGGCCAGGGGCTCTTTGGTGAAGGGTTCGCTTAAATGAACAATTTTGCCTTGGCCCTTCTGATTGACGGCGATGGCATTAAAGGGCAGGTCGTAGATAAAGGCGTCGATTTTGCCGTTAACAAGCTCGATAACGCCTTCCTGTTCAGTTTCGTAGGAGATATATTTGGCGTCGGGAATCATCTTTTTAGTGGCCTGTTCGCCGGTAGTTCCCAGTTTCGAGGCAACGGTATATTTGGCGTTGTTCAGGTCTTTATAAGATTTCACCGTCCCGGCGAGTTCTTTTTTCAAGAGAACGGACTGACCGATAAGGATATAAGGATCTGCAAAATTGACACTCAGGTTTCTTTCCTGGGTAAGGGTCATACCGGACATGATGACATCGAACTTGTCGGTAAGAAGGGCCGGAATGATTCCGTCCCAGGCGGTGGAGACCAGTTCCAGCTCAACCTTCATAGCTGCCGCCATTCTCTTGGCCATATCGACGTCGAAACCAATGATCTCGCCTTTCTGATTCATCAGCTCAAAGGGCATATAGCCGGGTTCCATACCGACTCGCAGCTTGCCGCGTTTCTGGATTTCGGAAAGCGTATCGGCAGCCAAGGCCGCGCCGACGGAAAAGGTCAGAACGGCAAGTGCAACAACAAAAAACAGCGACAGTCTTTTCATCCTCATCTCCTTCTTGGTTAGTATTTTAAAGGCTCCGACTTCATCTCTCAGGAGATGTAAGCCCCTTACTTCTCAATGTAATTAATATATTGAAAACATTTCATTTTATTGATTTGTCCGGCCTTTTTAAAAGGCGGTTTAGTCGTTCCTCCTTTGCGTAACAAACTCCTTTATAAAACTCAAGGAGAATCGTACATCGGAGGGAAGGTTCCCTTTTGTCAGTCTTTTTCGCGCAAAAAGACCGGAAAAAAGATTCCTGCCGTTTTTTCCCCCCGAGAGCTAATCGCCGCGAGATTTTTCCGAACAGATGCGTTATGGTCAAATCTTCGCCGAGGCGGATTTCGTTCTGTCGGAGAAAAATGTTTTTCAGAATAACCCATACTTTTTTTCGGGGATTTTCCTGTATTGCAAGCCAAATTGTGGCTGTCATGTTTTCACCCTTTTCAACTCTCAAAGTAGGTTTATACGATGAAACAAATAATTGTCTCCGGTTCCCTGGCCTATGATCGTATCATGAACTTCTCCGATCGCTTTTCCGACCACATCCTGCCGGACAAAATCCATAGCCTCAATGTCTGCTTTCAGGTGAACGGTGTTACGGAAAATTACGGTGGTACCGCCGGAAATATCGCCTACGCCCTGAAACTCATGGGCGAAAACCCGATCATTTCCGCGACAATCGGCAGTGATCACCATAAGTATTTAGAATGGCTAGATAAAAATGGTATAGACAAGGGCGGTATCCGGGTCATTGCGGAAGAGCTTACCGCCGGGGCCTACATTACCACCGACATGGCCAATAATCAGATCACCGGTTTCAATCCGGGAGCGATGAAGTTTTCCTCAGGTCTTAATTTCGATGCCCTTGTTCCGGAAAAAACCCTGCTTCTCGTCTCGCCCGGCAACCTTACCGATATGGTCAACTACCCCCGGCTCTGCAAAAAGGCCGGAATCGAGTACGTCTTTGATCCCGGCCAGGCCCTGCCCATGCTGCAGGCCGAGGACCTGATCGAAGTCATTACCGGCTGTAGCCTGCTCATCGTCAACGATTATGAGTTCAATCTCATCCAGGATAAAACCGGCCTTGGCAACGGCGATCTCCTGGCCCTGGCAAAAACCACCATCGTCACTCTCGGTGGTGCCGGCTCTAGGATTCATGGACCGAATGGACCAGTTGCCATTCCCGCCTTTAAGGCAAGACAGGTCGTTGACCCGACAGGGGCGGGCGATGCCTATCGGGGGGGACTGTTGAGCGGTTTGCTAAATGGCCACGATATGCAGACCAGTGCCATGAAAGGCAGTGCCTGCGCCTCCTTCGCGGTGGAATGCAACGGCACCCAGGTGTACTCCTTCACAGCACAGGAACTCGCCGATCGGATGCGCGAACATTGATTTTCATGGCCATCAACTCATCAGGAGAAATATGAAACACATTGCTCTGGTTATTCTTGTCACCGTCCTCTGCACCCAGACGGCATGGGCCGCTCGGGCAAAAATACAATCCATGGCCAAAGATCCTTATGTGTCGGCCCTAGTCATCGACGCCGATACCGGCAAAGTGCTGTTTTCCGAGCAAGCCGACACCGTGGTCTACCCCGCTTCCGTCTTAAAACTGATGAATCTTCTGGTCATCCTCAAACAGCTTGAACAGGGGAAACTGAAATTGGATGACATGGTGAAAGTTACCGTGGAAGCTGCCAAGACCGGCGGTTCCCAGGTGTATCTCGATCCGAAGGAGGAGTTTCCGCTCGAAGAACTCCTCTACGCCCTGGCCGTACAATCGGCCAATGATGCGGCAGTAGCCCTGGCCGTCCATGTGGGCGGCTCGAAGGAAGGCTTTATTGCCCTGATGAATCAGCAGGCAGCGGAACTCGGGATGAAATCGAGCCATTTCCATTCGGTCCACGGCCTGCCTCCGGCGGAGGGACAAAAACCGGATGAGACCACGGCCAGTGATCTCGCCATTTTATGTCGCGAATTGGCCAAACGGCCGGAAGCCTTAAAATATACCGGAACCAAGGAACGAGGTTTCCGTGATAATAAATTTATGATGCGCAATCATAATCATCTCCTCGGCGCGGTGGATGGCTGCGATGGTTTCAAAACCGGGTATTATGAGGCGGCCGGATTTTCCATCGCCGCTACCGCTAAAAGAGGCGGGGTGCGGGTCATCGCCATCGTCATGGGCAGTAAGGATCGCAAGGTCCGTGATGCAAAAGCATCCGAGCTAATAGCCAAGGGCTTTGCCTTACTCCCGCCGAAACCTGGAATTCCGACAGCTGCTACAAGCAAGCCGGGCGTAACTGCAAAAAAAATCGATACCTCTTCCGCTCCTGTTGAAGCCCAGCCGACACCGTCACCGGAAAAAGAGAAACCGACCCCCTCAGCTATGGGGGGATGGGCTATGTTCGCCTTAGGTCTGGCAAGCGGCCTGGTTATTTTCGCTTTAGGAACGTTTTTCTTGTTGAAAAGAGGTGGCAAGAAGCGGTGACACGCAGCAACTCTCAGACGCTCGTGCCATCCGCAACCTCGGAGTGGTCACCCGCTTCGACGATGTCGTTGCTTGTCAGAGCCCGGAAGAGTGGACAGGTTGCAGGAAAATCCTTGCCCTGGCGGTAAGGCAGGAGCAGCTCCATGGACTGCCCTGCCAGCTGGCTACGTACCTCCCTGCGGCTGCCCTTTACCCGGGCAATGGTCATTCGATCATATCCAGTGGCCTGATGCCGCAGCCAGGCGATGACTGCCGCCCTTGCCCGATCCGCCAGAGGAATCCGTTCCGTCCTCGCCACCGTCCCGCTGCCGACCGGAGTGGCCAGAGCAGTTACCTTGTCCGCCAGGTTTTCGGCAAGCAGGGCAAAGCGCGGATGAAAGTCGAGAAACGTGAGAACTTCCGTATAAAATGCCCGGACGTAGACCTGGTGCTTTTTTTCTTTCGCCGCTTGTTGCTTCTCCCGTTGCAGATCATACCCCGGAGCCGTGCGTTTGCCCCTCAGTTCTTCGACGGCGGCGAGGACATTGGTCTTACTCGCCCAAATCCCCCGCGACATAACCCGCCTGCCGACCTTCACCTGAACCAACCAGGTCGGTCCCTGGGCCTTGACCAGTTTGGTCAAGGCTCCATCTCCAGGAGGGAGAAGCTCCCATTCCGGCGGTGGCACCAGCGCTTCTCCGGTTTCAGTCAGGACGGTACCTGCCTTTAGTCCCGGCTTTACCGTACGATTCTCTGTGGGCATAGGTATGAAAATGAAAGACTATCGCTTGGCCATGGCCAGTTTCACCGCTAAAGCGATAAAGACACAGGAGGCGAGCCGATTGAGAAAGATCTGGGCCTTTGCCGATTTGCGAAAACGGGCGCCGACACCCCCGGCTAAAAGACTAATACCACCGAAGACGAGGATGGTCGAGAGGATGAAGAGTAGTCCGAGAAGAAGAATCTGGGGCACCAGAGGACCTCGGGCCGGATCGGTGAATTGCGGCAGAAAGGCCAGAAAAAACAGCGACACCTTGGGATTGGTGACATTCATTATAATACCGCGGCCATAGAGTCCGGCAAAGCTGCGATTCCCGGACTGCTGCCAGCCATTGTCATCCGCCCCGGCCCGCAGGGACTGCCATGCCAGATAGAGCAGATACGCCGCGCCGATATATTTCAGCAGGGCAAAGGCCAGGGCGGATGCCTGAAAGATCGCCGCCACACCGAGTGACACCGCCGCGGTATGCACTAAAAGTCCGGTGCATAAACCCATGGTCACCGCTATGCCCGCCATCTTGCCATGCTGTGCGGCCTGCGCCAGGACAAAGAGATTATCCGGTCCCGGAGTCAGGGCGAGAAGGATTGAGGCCATGAAAAAGACCAATTGGGTATCAACGGACGGCATCGCTTCCGCATTTCTGTTCTGTGCTCATCAGATATTTTTCCGGATGGCGGCAATAAGATCGTTTTCCGAGTAAGGCTTGGTGATGTAGTCATCGGCACCTTGTTTCATACCCCAGAATTTATCGCTGGGCTGATCCTTGCTGCTGACAATGATGACTTTGATCTCCTTGGTTTCGTTGTTGGTTTTCAGCTGCCTGCACACCTGAAAACCATTTTTATTGGGCAAAATAACATCGAGCAGGATCAAATCCGGCTTTTTCTCGATCGCTGTAGAGAGAACCTTGTCACCCTCGGTTACGGTTATTATCCGGTAACCGTTTTCCGAACAAACAGTTTCGGCAATCTTCCTGTCGGTCGGACTGTCTTCAACAATCATTATCAATTTGCTGGCCATGGCTGGTTTCCTTATTATTAAGGGTAAAATTGAATACTAAAACGGCTGATTTCCCCGCCATTTCAAGGAATGACAGATTCCCGCAACATCGGGAACGAGGCCGATGCCACCATCCGGCATCGCATAAATCCCTAAAAGATGATCGTTGTTTCGCGGCAAGGAAGGTAGCCGTGAAACAGCAAAGCCGGTCTCCAGTTTTTGCATTTTCAGGGCATGCGGCGTTCGAATGATGACTTTGATCAAGGTCTTCTCGGCAGTCACCGCCCTGACAACCAAGTATTTTATCGACCTGCCGGGCACGGTTTCCGAAAGCCCGAAATGCTCTTCCAGATTGAGGACCGGAAGCGTGGCTTCCTGATATTGTGCTGTGGCAATCAAAGGTGGTGACTGAAAAACCGTGATATCCTGCAGGATAAACTCCAGCTGATTCCTGCTCAAAAGCCAATACAACGGAAGTCCTCCGAGAAGAGGAGTGTTTGCTTTAATAATTGCAACTTCCAGCTTAGTTTCCATTCTGCCTCACTGCAAGAAAAATCAATTGCTCAATGCACTTCGAATCTTCTCCAACATTCTTACAAAGGCCTCCTCCTGGTAGGGTTTGGTCATGTAGTGCCGTACCCCCAACTCCTTGGCCTTCTGCTGGTGTTTTTCGGAGGTCCGCGAAGTCAGCATGACGACCGGGATATCCTTCAACTGCCGATTGTTATTGAGATTGCTTTTGAATTCGTAACCATTCATTCTCGGCATTTCAATGTCGAGAATGATAACATCCGGCATAAAAGTCTCGAGTCTCGCCAAGGCATCGATACCGTCTACCGCCTGCTGCTGCTTCCATCCCTGGCTCTCCACCAGTCTGGCGACGCTATGTCGCACGGAAATGGAATCGTCAACAATCAGCACCTTGAGAGGTTCATGCAATCCGGCTTTACTGACCGATTCGCCTTCGATCCTCGTTTCCGGTTTTTCGATGTCGATGAGTTCCCTGATATTAATGATGGGGATCAGTTCTCCGGAGCCGGTGAGCGTCACACCACTGATACCTGGAACATGGGTCAGATGGCTGCCGAGGCTTTTGACGATAATCTCCCGCTGTTCAACAACCTCATCAACGGAGACGGCAAAGAGTTTTTCTCCCTTGGTGAAGAGTATTGCCAAAATCCCTTCCCGGCCTATAGGCAGGGCCGTGGTCCTTGTCTCCAGTTGCAGGCAGAATCCGAGATTGACAACGGGGACGACATCGCCCCCCTGGCGAAGGAGTATTCCATCGCCCTCCACCAACTCCGTCACAGCAAATCGTTTTACCTGCTGAATATCCTGCAGAGGTACGGCAAATACTCTTCCCGCCACCCTTACCATAACCGCACGGTTCACCGACAAAGTGAACGGGATACGGATTTCGAAGGTCACCCCCTGACCGGGATTATTGAGAAGCTGCACATTGCCCCGCAGATCTTGAATATTTCTGCGAACTACATCAAGACCGATACCGCGACCGGAAATGGTACTGATATCCTGACGGGTTGTAAAACTCGGATGGAAAAGAAATTCGAGGAGTTCTTTGTCGTTGAGCGCATCCGGATTATCCGCCAGACCGCTACTCCTGATTTTTTCCTTGACCCGTGCAAGATCAATACCGCCACCGTCATCGGAAATCCGTAAAATAACAAAACGGCTGCGTTGATCGGCGGCAACACGGATGGTCCCGCTCTCCGGTTTTCCGACAGCGGCACGCTCTTCCGGGCTTTCAATACCATGGTCCAGGGCGTTTCTCAACATATGCATGAGCGGGTCGGTGATCTTCGCCCAGACAAACCTGTCCATATACACATCTTCACCGGTGATAACCAGATTGGCCTTTTTCTCAAGCTTTCTGGCGGTTTCCCGCACTGTCCGAAAGAGCACGCGAGAGAGTGACGACATCGGCGTCATCCGAATGCGCATGAGCTTTTCCTGCATCAAACGCATGGTCAGCTGCTGCTTGCCGACCTGGGCACCGATATCGCCGACGAGAGACATCAGAGTGGCATGAATCGAGTTTACGTCAACGGAGATCTCGTTGAGGGATCGGATTATCAGGTTCAATTGCGAATATCGATCCAGTTCTATCGGATCAAATTCGGAAAAATCGCTGTCGGTCGTCGCCTCACTCGTCCGCGGACTGAACCCATAGAGGGATTGCACCTCAAAACCGGCTTCCAGTTCCTGCGATTTGCGCCGGAGATTTTCCTTGACGGTGTCGAGTTCAAAGAGGGTATCGGAAAACTCTTCGAGCATCTTCTCCATGGCGCCCCGAGCAACTACCAGTTCACCCTCAATACCCGCCAATTCATCAAGATCATCGAGCTTAACGCGGAGAATACCGGATTCTCCAGGTAATTTGGCCGATATTACCGGTTCCGCAAGGGGTTCAACATCAACGCCTGCATCTGCTGCCCCTGCTTCGTCTTGACTATCAGTTTCCTCCGACTCGGAACCCTCCGGTTGCCTTGTCTCTGTCCGAACCGCTAAATACTCGTCGATTGTTTCCACGAGACGATTGAGATGCACCGATTCATTGGTCTGCGCCGATTGCGACAGCAGCTCAATGACATCAACGCCGGTGGCGATTACTTGCACCTCCTCCGGGGTGATCTCCATTGCATCATCATGGAGCCAGTCAAGCATATCTTCGAGGGAGTGGGCACCCCGGGCCGTCAGATTCATACCGGTCATGGCCGCTGCCCCTTTCAAAGTATGAACGGCCCGGCGCATCTCGCTGACAGTTTCCTTTAGAGCGGAGGACAAGGGGCATGACTGCTTAACCTCGTTTTCCAAGACGTTGAGCGAATGGTTCATAACAATGAGGTGCTCTTCGCATTCCGACCGGAAAATATCCAGTAGCTGCTGCTCTTCGCTGATCGCCTCTTCCTCTTTCTCCTCATCGGGCGACAGAAAGGTTTCGTGTTCGGGTTCTTCCTGAGTAACAGAAGACACCAATAGCTCGGATTCCTCAATCTGCTCCTCGAACAACATGGAATCAGCGAGTTCTTCGAGGAGAATCAGCGAGTCGTCTTCCGGCTCCGAAACAACAAAGATGTCTTCTTCATGCTCTGTTTCCCGGGCATCGAGAACGTCCTCCGATACTGCCGCCCTGTCGGCAATCGACAACAGCGTATACAGCCCGTGCAGTTGATCTTTCACCCGCCGCACTGTTGTACTGTTTTCAGGATCCGCATAGATATACACGGTCTCCAGAAAGAGCAGAAAATCCGCTATAAGCCCGGGCATCTCAGATAACCAACAATGACCGGATCGAAAATTTTCCAGTAACAGATGAAAATCGTACATCAAGAGGGATTGCTGACGAAGGCCGACTGCCTGGCCGCCGGCAGCCAGAGTCTTAACCGCCCGGGAAAGTTTGCCGTACACCTTGGCGTTATTTTCAGCACCAGACACCTGCGGCGACAGGTATCCGGCCAACTCCCGCAATAAAGGTAAAACCGAACGAGTTGCCAGAATATACTCCTGCCGTTCATCCGGCTCCAAATGATGGTCGGCATCATCAATAAAACGACCATCTTCGCCGTTCCTTCTGAATTCGGCAAACAGCGTGGCAATCCGAGCATAAAAGGTTTCTTCGTCTGCTGTTCCCGTCTTTTCTTTGCGAACGAACTCGTCGAGGAGATCAACAGTTTGATGAAGCGCCGCGACAAGCCGGGCGGAAGTCGGCTTGCCCTCTTCAACCAAGTTGGCCAGCAGCGTCTCAACGATTTTTGCCCCTCGACTCAAATCGGCCAACTGCACCTGGGAGGCCGCCCCTTTGATATTATGAAAGAGCCTATGGAGTTCATCCAAGGTGGCTGTTGCCGTACTCTCGACGGCAAGGATCGCCAATCCTTGCCGTATTTCCGGGAGATAGGATTCGACTTCCTGGAGAAAAAGTTCGAGGAGGTCGGCGTGCGGTAATCTCGCCATCGTCATCGCCCCCTCCCCGGGAGGATTACAGCCTTGGTTTTCACGCCATCACGGTTCGTTGCAGATATCATTCCCTCTCCTCAAGTCTTTTCCTAACGACTCCTAAAGTCGATAAGACTTGGCGCCGTTAAAAATTTCCGGACATTTAGAATATAATAGAGTGTGTTCTCGACCAGCAACCCAGCGGTAAACAACGATGTGTCCATGGGAGTGTTATCGAAAAAATCAAGGGGTTTGCTTTCCGTTGCCGCGCGACTGACCGTGCTGACGATCCGGTCCAGTCTGATTCCGATTTTTTGTTTACGGTGCCGCAGGACCACGAAACGATTGCCGGCACATACGCCCCGGCCACTAAGCTTCAGAAACCCGCCCAAATCAATGACCGAAATTATCTCACTCCTGACATTAACAACACCTTGAATCCACTCTGGAAGATTGGGAAGAAAAGTGATTGCCGGCAAAGGTCCGACCTCGGATAAATCATCAATGGCTATCGCCAGATGTAAACTCCCTGTGGCGACGAGGATGTATTTCGTCAACTTCTCCTGCACCGGGACAAACTGCAGATTCGCCGAGCCTGAGTCGCTCATCACCACCGAGAGTTCTGCATCGATATTTTGAATAAGAGTATATAAATCGGGCAAACTTGACATATGTTCTCTTTAGATTTTTACAACTTTGATCTGCTGTTCATATGTTGTCATCAATAACGGCAAGCAGTTTTTCCGGGTCAAAGGGTTTAGTCAGATATGCCGCCAATCCTCCTTTCAAACCCTTCTGTCTGTCTACCGGATTGTTTTTTGCCGTCAGCATGACCACCGGAATATTTTTTAGCCGCTGATCATTTTTCAACCGGAAGAGGATGTCATACCCGGTCATATCGGGCAACATGGCATCGAGCAGGATCAGATCCGGTATCACTTCTTCCATCTTCCGTAAGGCAGCCCCACCGGTCGCCGCTTCCTCTATTGCATAGCCCCGCTTGGCCAACACCATCGAAATAACCTTTCGAGAGGTCGGACTGTCCTCAACTACCAGAACCGTTTTATCAGCTTTCCCGGCCCCTGTTTGCGGAACCACATGCGAATAGGGGAATACGGGGGGAGGTACAGCCGCTGCCGGCATGACCGGAGTCTCTCTAACAGGAACCGCCGCAGAATTGGCTGGTTCGCTCTTTTGCGGACTGACGGTGGCCGGTGCAACCGATACTTGCAGAGGCTTTGCCGTAACCGGAACCGATGGTTCGGTCCTTTTACCACCGGCAGGTGCCGCTGCCGGTTGTTCGAGATATTTTTCAAGAACCGCCAAAAGTTTTGCAGGGTCAAAGGGCTTTGTCAGGTATTCGTTCGAGCCGTGAAACAAGCCTTTCAAGCGATCCGAAGGTTTGCTCTTGCCGGTAAGCATAATGACCGGAACCTCGGCCATCCCCGCACTTTGTCTCAGTCTCGACAAAACTTCATAGCCACTCATGTCGGGGAGCATCACATCAAGGAGAACGAGATCGGGAGCCATTTCCTCGCTCTTTTGCAACGCCTCCGAACCACTTTTCGACTCGATAATTGTGTAGCCCTTACGGCCGAGCAGCATGCTGATAACCTTTCGAGAGGTCTGGCTGTCTTCCACCATAAGAATAGTTTTATGCACAGCCGAAGAAGTCACGCGTGGGCCGGTCGTGCGCCCTGTGGGAACTGCTCTGACAACCGGTGTCGCCTGTTTCTTCAAGAGGGCCGTAGCCCTGTTAAATATCGGTTCCCGCGGTGATATCTGCAAAGCCTTGTCGATAAACTGCCGCGCCCGGTCGATGTTGCCAAGGGAAAAATGGCCAAGACTAAGACAGTAGGCAATACGAGAATTCTCGGGGTTGAGCTGCAATTCCCGTTCATATGCCTGGAGGGCCTGCACCAGCTCGGAACTCCTGCTACCCTCCGGAGAAATATGAGCATCAGAAATGCGCAAAGCGCCCTGGCAGGTCTTACAGCGTATTTCGCCGGCAGCAACCAAAGACCAACAGAAGATGCATCGCTTCACCGTCTCCTGCGAGCCGCCAAGCTGGGGCAAAATTTTCTCTGTCTCCCGCTGGACAACCGGATCGCAATTGCCCCATTTTCGAGCCTCGGCGAGCGCCTTTTTGATGTAATCTTCCCGGCTCATGACGCGAGAATGCCAGAGCCACGCCGGATAATAAAACCGGTTGCTGCGGAGAACCTCGATCAGTTTTGAACCTGCCTCCGTCCGTCTAAACTGATAAATGAGATGAATCGCCTGCTGCAGGCTTTCCTCCTCATTACAACTAGGAGCGACCGGGGTATGCGATAATTTGCTCAGTAATCGTTCCACCAAAGGGAGGCTGAGGGAGACATTGCCCTCAAACGGTTGACTGGACGTTTCCGCCTGAATCTCTCCATCCCGGATGGCTGCCAGGGTTAGAAGGGCTCCGTTACCACTCAGCTTGTCGCAGGAAGCGGTTACGACCTGCCCCTTACGAACCTGAAGCCGTCCAAGATACTTAACATTTTTCACTGAAACATCAACATTACCCGAAAGCACCTGTTGTGACTTCAGATAGAGCAGAATATTCTTCTCTGTCTCGGCAGAAATGATGCACGAGTCGGTCATAACAAGCCTCTAAACGTTAAGAGAAATGTTTCTTTGCCCCGGGTTAAACTACTTGAGTTTCGCCGACTTTGAAGATCTCAACCGCTGAATGCAGATCCCGAGCAGTTTTACTGAGAACATTCATGGATGCCGCCGTATCCTGTGAAGAAAGTGAGGATTCCCGGCTGATCTCACCAACCTCTTTCATGGTTTGCGAGATGGTCTCGGAAACATGTACCTGACCAGTGGTAGCCTCGGTAATAGCCTCGATCAGTTCCGCAAGATCGTTGGAAACCTTCTCAATTTCCTGGAGCTTGGCATGGGCACCGTCAGCAAGTTTCGAACCCTGAACAACCTTGCTGATACCTTCATCGATACGGTTACTTACCTCTTTAATTTCATTCTGGATACTCTTCACCAGAACCTCGATCTGCTTGGTCGAGTTACTTGAATTGTCGGCGAGACGCTGAACCTCGTCGGCGACCACCGCAAAGCCATGGCCGGCCTCGCCGGCCATGGCCGCCTGAATGGAGGCGTTGAGGGCGAGAATGGATGTTCGGTCGGCTATCTCGTCAATAATCTGGACGATGTTGCCGATCTCGAGAGAGCTCTCTCCAAGGCGTTTGATGGAGCGCGCCGTTTCATTGATCTGCTCGCGGATATCGGCCATGGCTTTATTGGTCTCGGTAACCGCCAGAGCACCTTCCTGCGCATTCAGCCTCGATTGACGGGATACCGAGGCCGATTGTTGGGCATTGGCGGCAACTTCCCGGATCGATTGGGCCATCTGTTCGATAGCCTCAACTGCTCCGGTAACTCCCTTCACTTGCTCGATATTTTTCTGAGCGAGAGTCATGGTCTGGCGAGCTACCTGCTCCGAGGTACTATCTACCGATTCGGTCGCCACCTTAACTTTACTAATAATGTCGGAGAACTGGTCAGCCATGGCGTTGAAAGAATCGGCAATGGCACCGGTCATATCTTCCGTTACCTCGGCTCGACCGGTAAAATCACCCTCGGTCAAGGCGCTGATCTCTTCCAGCAGCTTCATGATCGATTCCTGGATGGTGTCACGTTCCGCCTGACTCTGAATGAGCACCGTGATATTATCAAGCATCCCGTTCAGAGTCGAGGCCATGACGCCCAGTTCGTCATTGCTGACCACCTTGGTACGAGCCTGATAATTACCTCCGCCGATTTCATCGAGAAGGCCCATGATATGATTGACTTGGTTGGTAAGTCCCCGAGACAACTTCACGGCGATAAAAATTGCGAGAAGAACAGAGACGATACCTACGGCCAACACAACTTTTAACACCAGAGAGGCGGTATCCTCCATATCCTTGGTGGCCTTTGCCTCATTGGCGACGGCAAGATCGAGGAACGACTTGATTGCCGGCTCGGCCCGTTTTGCCGCATCCTGGTAACCGACAATTCTGGCGGCGATAATGCCGTCAGTGTTGCCTACCTCGACAAACCATTTATCAAACTCCTTCAGTTGATCGGCCAATTTTGCTTTAACCGGTGCAGCCAATGCCGAGGATTCAATAAGGGTTGCCAGGGCGGCTCTTCCTTCCTTCACCTTGCTGCTGTTTTCCTTTTCCGGAGCTGTGAGATATTCCTGTAGGGTTGCTTTGAGCAAGAAAAAGCTATTTTGCACCGGAGCAAGATTTGAAGCAGCGACAGTGGTACCGAGATTGTCAAGACTCTGTCGCAATTTGACCAATTCGCCAAATTCCTTATCAACACGTAACTCAAGAATGTTGACGGTTCCGACAAAGGCACTCAGGTATTCATTGATGGAATCCATTGCCGTTTGTGCGACATCAATATCCTTGGGGGTTTTGGCCAACTGTTGAATCTGGTACAAGGTGCGGTAAGCCTCACCGCCAAGAGCAATAAAGGGATTGATATACAGTTCCTTGGCTTCGCGAATACCTTTCTTCTCTTGATTAAGAAGAAAATCTTTCTCATATCGCTGCATAACGCGAAGGGTGTTTTCAGTTTCCAGACTCAGGCGCGCAATCTTGCCATGGACCATGACCAGGGCCTCAATCGTTTTTTGGGCGTAGGTCTGTGAAATCAAGGTGATTGCTATAACCGCAAGGGTCAGGGCAATCAGCGTCATAAACGACCACAACAGTTTCGTACGAATCTTTTGGCGTCCCGAAAGTTGCGATCCAACACGACTTTGCACTACTCCAGGCTCTTCTGTTTTTCCGTCCATTACGTCTCCATAATTTCTGTTACTGTCCTTAAAAGGAAATTCCTCTCAGACCCACCCTGCAAGACTAAGAAACATCTAGCAGACTACCCTAAATCCGCTTTTTTTTGCAACTTTTTTGATCAATTTGGTGATGGTTCTTGTAATTTTGCAATCTTGCACGCATCAAGGTCGGAGAAGAGAGAGAATCTTCTTGATAATATCGTCCACGGCAAGCCCCTGATGGGGCAATTGTTCGGCTATGCCGCCCTGACCGATTTTACTCGTTCCGAGATACCCATATCGCGGATGCAGCCCTCTCTCCAGAAGCCAGGTGCCGTAACGAATGCCCAGTCCGGTCTTGCTGTTCTGACTTTCCACCACCAGCACGAAGGGGCTGCCGCCTACCTTTTCGAGCATCTCCTCGTCAATAACATTCAGTGTCGGCTTATTGATAAGCCCTACAGTGATCCCTCTGTTTCGCAGCTGCAACACCGCGTCCAGACAGCGATAGGTCATTTCCCCATAGGTAACGAGATAGCCGTCCTTGCCCTCGCGAATGAGTTCATCCTTGCCAGGCCTAAAAACGTAACCATCGCCAAACACTTTATCGCCCTTCTCGGTGAGTAGATACGGGGTTGCCGAACGGGTGGAAAAGAGGAACCTCAGTCCCGAGTCATGAAACACTTCTTTCAGCATCGCCCGCAGTTGCAGCGTATCGGCAGGGAAATAGAGGCGGGTCGCGTCCCCTTCGGCGACCGCGTTATCGGCAAAGAAGTTGTTAATACCGAAGTGACAGGTGTTGTCCGCCATATCGTCGATTCCCGAATGGGAGAAGTGGGCGAGGACATTAGCATGGTTGAGACGGGCCATGGTAATCTCGGAAACAACCATCTCCAGGAAGGCGGCAAAGGTTCCGAAGATCCCCTGACGACCGGATTCGGAGCCGAAGCCTGCCGCCACCGAATAGTTATTGCGTTCCATGATTCCACCGTGCACATAGACCTCGGGATGGTTCTTGCGGATGTGGTGCAGGCCGCAGGATCCCTCAAGATCGGAGTCAACAACCAGCACCTTGTCGGCTGGATTAGCCATGGAATCGAGGAGTTCGCAGACCGCGCGGCCGAAGTCATCGCGCACCTTTCCGGTTTCCGCAGTGCTGCCCAGATAGGTGTCCTTGGTTTTTTTCAGCGGATAGGTCTGCAGCATTTCAACCGCGTCGCTCAGACCGCGGGCGGTCAGATAATCGACCGCCAAATTTACGGCAATGACATCATGGCCCTTGGGCGAGCCCTCGATTCCGGGGACGCCCACAGCCATTGGCCGTTTGTTGACGAGGGCGACCGGGCCTGCTGCCACCAGCGCCCCTTGTATGCGGGCGAACAGGGCATTGAGGTCCTCGCCGTTGCCGACACTGATGGCCAGCCCTTGTCCGGCAAGAGTTCGCGCTACATCATAACCTTTCATATACTGGCTGGGATGACCGGCGATGGTGACATCGTTGTCATCGATGAACAACTTGACGCTCAGCTTTCGTGCCACCGCATAGCGGGCCGCCTCGGCGTTGTCGCCTTCCATCTGTGAACCATCGCTGCCGAACATGACCACGGTCTTGGTCTTGTCGGCCTCGGCAACGCCATTGACATAACTCCACAGGTGGCCAAGGCGACCGGAAGAAAAGAAAACTCCGTTGTCTTCATCGCGTTCGGGATGACCGTAGAAGCCTTTACCATACTCGCGGTAATGGAGCAGGGACTCGGGTTTTTTATAGCCATTGAGAACGGCCATCACATACTGGATGGCCACCCGGTGCCCGGCTTCATCAAAGTAGACCGGATGCAGGGCCACCGAGCCCTTCATAAAACCGTCAACAATCAACATTTCCGGGACGATATCGAATGCACCTCCGGTGTGACCGCCGAGCCCTTTCACGTTGGCCAGAGCGGTAAAAAACACCAGACAATCTCGTACCAACTGGATATTGTCAGTCAGTATCCGCTGTTGTTCTTCTGTCAGTGCGGTCTGCTGCAAGTCGAACTTCAGTGATGTATATTTACTTAAATCTATTGGAAAAACCATCTTATCCTCCGGTTGGTTATGGTACTGAAAGTGAAAGTCCGATTGCAGCAATTGCCTTGACTTGTCCTACTTGGTGCCGAACATTTCTATTGTCCATATTTTATGACAACGGCTTATTTCGTAGGAGCGCAGGCATTCGGTGAGAGTTTCGACGAAAAAACATTTTTCTTTGAAGCTACAAAGACCGTGTTTTAAAAAATAATGGTGAAAAAAGCTAGGAATTTTCCCAAATGGAACGATCCAAGAAGAAACTGGAAAACACACTGCCGTCTCATTAAAACACCTTGATCATTTGGCCCGGGGCTGACGGTAATACCACTGAAGTTGATCCGGACTGCTGTCCTCATCCACATTCTCACTTGCTAATTTCTTCTTCCCCTTGGCGGTTGGCAACAATTCTTTCAGCTTCCACACACCATCCAAGCGGCCGAAAGTCCAGAATTCTTCAAAAGGCTCCACATCTTCCTGCGCGCTCCAGACTGCGCTGCCTTTGTAAAGAATTCTCTGGGCATGGGCGTTGATTCGCACAGTAAACTCATCTCTGGCCCGATCCGTGAAGTTTCGCACCAGAATCAACTCAGCTTTCCGAACACAGATATTACGGTACTCGACCTTTAATCCCTCTGCTTGCCATTGGATGAGCTGATTTTGAAGACTGTCGGCGACCTCGGGAAAGAGATCAGCAGTCGGTATTTTTGCAGAATCTCCGGATTCCCTTGCTAGGTAAAGATTCATAAAAACTTGCCGTGCCCGTTCCAGCATTGAATTACGATCCCAAAGTTTATCGGTCTGAACCAAAAAGTTCAGCATGCGATCAATACGGGTAATTTTCTTTTCGACGTTTTTTTCAAGCCAGGGACCGGCCGGTCCGCTTTGCCCGGCGTTTTCCGCGTAAATCCCTTTGATTGTTTGGTCCGTAAGCATCTCCGCAAAGTTTTCATCCTTGAGAACCTCCGACTCTCCGGCTTGCTCAATTTCCCTCAGGAGCCAAATTCCGCCAGAAAAATGGAAGACCAAAAATTCCTGAAATGTGGCAGACGCACGGTCGCCGCGCAGAAATTTCCCGGTACGGTCATCCACATAGTAATCGCGGGCCGAGGCAGTAATCAGAGCAGTAAATTCCCGCTGGTCCGGTTTCTCAGTGTACCGGACATTGACGATATCAATGTGTTGAATAGCGAGCGTCTCGATGCGGTTGATCTCATGATTGCGGGTAAGCCCCTCAAGCTGGACCAAGTGCTGCGTGAACAAATCCTTAAGGAGAAGCGGTGCCATCGGGCTGTACTCCCTTTTCTCCCAGCATTCCTGGAGCTTGAGAAATACCGTTTCGGCAAGTTTTCGTAAAGCATCTGCAGAAACCGATGCGTCCTGGTGGCTCAAAAAGGTCAGGAGCTTTTCGGTTTTTGCTGCTTTTGCGGCTATGGCTTTTCGACTGTAGACGAAGTCAAGATTCTGCTTTTTCGTCTGTCTCCTGCTTGCGGCAATCACCAGAATGATCACCACCGCAATGACGATAAAAAAAACCACAAAGCCAAAAAAGGGTATGGAATCGTCGGAAGAACCGCCGCTTCCCGAACTGGAACTGGAGCTGGAATGGCTCGAACTGGAATGGCTGGAGCCTCCGCCGCCACCTTTGTTATGGACCGCAAGATGGTCGACAAAAAAAGTGTTGGGATAGTCTGTTTGCAGGTTGAAAACCGCGACCGACTCCCGCACCGACTCTATGGAAATAATGGGTTGCCCGGTTAATGATTGACCATTCCAGGCCATGATCTGGTCGCCGGTGCGGAGTGCCTCCACAGTCTTAAATCTACCCTCACCAACGGAGAATGGATGATCGACAGTTACTCGAACCATCTGCTGCTCGGTCTTGAGCACGACAAATTCCTCGACCGTTCGCCGTAGAACCGTCTGCACCTTTGTCTGCACAAGCCGGCCCTCCGGCGTAAAGGCCAGAAGAGTCTCTCCTGCCTCGACCTTGCTGATGGGAAGCTCTGTTCCATCAGGTTTCAGGACCATGGTTTCGGGGAGAAAACACCCCTTGTTGTGTACCACAAAACCAGAGGAAACAAAGGTTCCGGCGGGACTGACCATCAGGTTAAAAGCCGGCAGCGTTGCTTTTGCAGTATGTATGGATTGGATTGGCGTTTTAAAAATTGCCCCATCCTTTGCAAGGTAAACAGAATCACCGGTATGCAGACGACCGGCAACCAGGAATTCACCCATGGCGACCATGATGGGATGTTCCTCGGTGACTCGCAACGTGTCACCGCCGGCCAGAATCTCCAAGATCATTTCCGGCTTGACAACCGCAACCCCCGCGACTTCTACCTCTTGCAAACGCCCGGCTGCAAAGCCTATGACATGATCACCGGGCTTGAGCCTTTCAATGGCAGTTGAACCCGTCGGGGTCAAGACCTGTGTTCCTTCTTCGAGGCATCCACCTCCACCTCTCGCCCAGCAAGGATTCTGACCAAGGAAAATGGCGAGGAGCAAGGTAAACCCGATAATCCATTTCATATGTGCAATCTCCATACGGGTGGGCTGAAACGAAAATTCTAAGGTGCTAATGGAGTGCAGCGATGATACCGCCCAGGACCGCGGCCGCCGCAACAATGCTTACGCCAAGAATGGCCGCAGCCACCACCCTCCCAAAATATTCGCCAACTGCTGTGTTGCCGCGGGCAATTTCCTTATGTTCGTCAATATTCGGAGTCATTCGATCAATAAGCCCTGGAAGTATCAACGATGATGCAATGACCATCGCCATCCCGACTAAGCCACCGATTATTGAAAAAACCATCGCCCAGCCGATGCTGTAAATCGTCTCTGTCATGGGGACCTCCTTTTTCTAAAATTTCACTTTGGGAGCCAACCTTTCTTCCGAGGCGTCAACCTGAAAAAAAGCCTCGGGCTGAAAACCGAACATGTTGGCGATGAGATTGCTCGGAAAGACTTCAACCCGATTCTTATACCGCATGGCTGCATCGTTATAATACTGCCGCGCAAAGCCAATTTTATTCTCAGTGCCGGCCAATTCTTCCTGAAGTGACAGGAAGTTTTCATTGGCTTTAAGCTGTGGGTACGCCTCGGCCAAGGCAAAGAGCGAACGCAGGCTGGATGAAAGGGCGTTTTCGATCTTGGCCTTTTCTTCCACGCTGCCGGAAAAATTGATGGCCTGTTGCCTGGCATTGACAACTGCCTCAAGGGTTTGCCGCTCATGGCCGGCATAGCCCTTGACCGTTTCAATCAGGTTGGGAATGAGATCATATCGGCGCTTGAGTTGCACCTCAATGGAACTCCAGGCGCTTTTGACTTCATTTCTGCCTCGAACCAGCCCGTTATAAGCTCCGATCACCCAAAAAAACACTGCAAGCCCAACAACAATGACAACGATCAAAGGTATCATCTCCCCTCCTTTTATTTTTCAGTGAGATCAGTCGTTAATGATGGACACCAACCCTGTTAAACATTTTCTTTGTTGCAGAAACCTTTCCCTCAAACGGTTTCCGAGCGGCGAGGTTCCGGCAAGTAGTCTTTGCGTACCGGGGCAAAGACCTCGACAGCCACTGAATCCTCAAGGATTTCGGCGCCATGTTTGACACCCCCGGCAATACACCAGCTGTCCCCCGGGGTAACCAAATGAACCTCCGTACCAATGGTCAACCGAAGCCGTCCACTCACCAGATATCCACTCTGTTCATGGGGGTGCGCATGCAGCGGAAGAATGGCCCCTTTATGCAGACGAAATTCAACCATCAGGGTCTTTTCGCCGTACACCAGGGTCTTCTGCTCGATCCCGTCAACTGCTCGCATATAGCCGACTTCACTCTGCTTTTCGAACATTTTTCACCTCATTTTCTCCGTCTGCAACACTCTTCTCTTTCCCACCGTCTTGGCAATCGCCAAATCTCTCAACGAGATTACCATGTTACCCAAAATGATGCCATTATTTCATCAGCATGCCTCCAACCGCCGTGCCGACGAAGGTGCCCTTGGTATCCCTGCCGATGGTCTGCCTGCCAACTCTTCCCGCCCGCTCTTTATCAATTTTTAAAACTGATTATCATTACTGTAAGTTTTTAGGGGCAAGATAAGGTTTCAACACCAACCACCTATCGTGGAAGAAAGGGAACCTCCTCTTACTCCGACTCTCCTTATTATAACAACGGAGCTGCTATGAAAAACTCTCTCTTTATAACCCTCTGTATTACCGCCCTCCTCCTTGTCTTGGGAACAATCATCGGAATCACCGGCAACAAAGACCATCCGCGCGCCCAGGAGGTGCCAAAGACAACCGAAAAAGCCCTTTTTGCCGGGGGCTGTTTCTGGTGCATGGAAAAGCCCTTTGAGGCGCTTGATGGGGTACTCTCCGCCACCTCCGGCTATGCCGGCGGGACGACGAAAAACCCGACTTACCAGGATTACGGCGCCGGCGGCCACATTGAAGTAGTGCAGATTATCTATGATCCGCAGAAGATCTCTTATGCCCGGCTGCTCGACACCTTTTGGCGGCAGATCGATCCGACCGACGCCGGCGGCCAGTTCGTCGATCGCGGACATCCCTATATTTCCGGGATTTTTTACTATGACGACAGCCAGAAAAAATTAGCCGAAGAATCAAAGAACAATCTTCAACGCAGCGGAATCTTTACCGGCCCGATAGTAACACCGATCGAACCGGCCCCGGAGTTCTGGGCGGCGGAGGAATATCACCAGGATTATTATAAGAAAAACCCCCTCCGTTACGCCTTCTACCGAAACGGCTCCGGACGCGACAACTTTCTGAAAAAGCACTGGCAAGGCAAAGAATTCACAGCGATACAGGAAGACAAACCCAAGGATCTCCGCAGCCGACTCACCCCCCTGCAGTACAAGGTGACCCAGGAAAACGATACCGAACCGCCCTTCGAGAATGTTTACTGGAACAACAAAGAGCCTGGTATTTATGTCGATATCGTTTCCGGGGAACCGCTGTTCAGTTCAGTGGATAAGTTTGATTCGGGGACGGGCTGGCCGAGTTTCATCCGGCCCCTGGTACAAGACAATATCGTCGAACATTCGGATCGGGTATGGCTGACGGTCAGGACGGAGGTGCGCAGCAAGAAGGCAAATTCGCATCTGGGGCACGTCTTCAATGACGGCCCGCCGCCAACTGGTTTACGCTATTGCATCAATTCTGCCGCGCTGCGATTCATCCCGGCCGACAAGCTTGGCCAGGAGGGACTTGAGGAATACACCGCCTTGTTCCGGTAAGTGCATCCCGGTCGGCTGCTTCCCGGAAATAACCGGCTGCCGAACAACACCAATCGCCTTTCACAGCGGTCGAGGTCGGCCTATGCCAGTCAGGGGTACAAGCTCCACCGCGAGAATGCTGGCGAGGATGAGAGAACCCCCGGAAAGCTGCACCAGCGACAGGCGTTCCCCCAAGAAGACCATGCCGCCAAGGGCCGCAAAAATCGTCTCGGAGCTGAGGATGATCGCCGCGTCCGCCGCCGGGGTAAAGCGTTGTCCGACCACCTGCAGGGTAAAGGCCATGCCGACGGAAAAAACTCCCACATAGAGAATACCCCAGACAGCGCCGAGAATCTGAGAGATGGTCGGCGATTCAACAAAAAAACCGAGAAGGAGTCCCCCCACTCCGCAGACCAAAAACTGCCCGGCCGCCACCACTAGCGGCGCCCCGGTCCTTGACGCCATGATACCGACAAGCGTCACATGGGTTGCCCAAAAAATGGTGCTGGAAATAACCCAAAGATCACCGATGGCCAGCTCGACATGCTGCGCCCCGCTGAGGATATAGGTGCCGACAAAGCAGCAGACCGATGCCGGCCAGATGGCAAAATGCACCTTGCGCTTCAGGACGAGGAGGCCTAACAGAGGCACTAGAGGGACATACAGGGCGGTGAGAAAGCCCGAATTGGTAACCGAGGTGCGCAAGATCCCGTGTTGCTGCAGCACCGCCGCGGTCAGAAGGACACAGCCGGTGAGGAGGATGCCGAGCCAATCGGTGGCATGAAACCTTCGTTCCCGCTCCAGCCGCCGCATCTGGCGGATGGCAAGAGGCAACACCAGAAGAGCCCCGACCAGGAAGCGAGAGCCGGTGAAAGTGATGGTTCCCAGTTTGCCCGTGCCGATCTGCTGCACCACGAAGCTGCTGCCCCAGATCATTGCAGTGAGGGTGAGTAGCAGATTCGCTTGGATGCGTGTCATTTTTTGCTCCAAACTTTTATCCTGAAATTTCTTTTCCGGCGCACGGTAAATCGGTGATGCACGAAGGATGCGGCAGTATACAGGCCCGCCATAATTTTTCAAGCAGAGTCGGCACCGATCCAAAGAACCCTGCATGGCAGACCCGCAACTTGCCCTCCGAAGATTTTCGCTATTTTCGAATTTGAAGATATCATATTTCATATGAAATATGATATTGACAATATCGACCCTTCGAGGGATAATGATTGCAGACGACAAGATTCCGCGCTCTTCTTGCCGGCAGGAAGGAGTCAGCCGGAACACTGTCCGGCAAAATCGCCCAATGCAGGAATGAATTATGGAAACGCTCTCGGAACGGCAGAACAAGATCCTTTCCCTGGCGCGGGAATTCGGCAGAATTGATGTCGAGGAACTTTCCGTAAGCTTCAAAGTCTCGCCCCAGACCATCCGCAAAGACCTCAACGAACTGTGCGACAAGCAGTTGCTGCAGAGAATCCACGGCGGAGCCATCGTCGGCTCGGGCATTGAAAATGTAAGCTATGAAGCCCGACGCCTCCTCGCCCCCGACCAGAAGCAAGCAATAGGCAAAAAGGCTGCAAAACTGATCCCCGACAACAGTTCACTCCTGATCAATATCGGCACGACTACCGAGCAGGTCGCCCGTGCCCTGTCCGATCACCGGGGCCTGCTGGTCATTACCAACAATATCAACGCAGTCGAAATAATGAAGAATTTTCTTGGCGTCGAGCTGATCATTGCCGGCGGCCAGGTGCGGCGCTCGGATGGCGGTATTGTCGGTGATGCAACGGTTGATTTTATCAACCAATTCAAGGCCGATTATGCGGTCATAGGGGTTTCCGCCATCGATGAAGATGGCTCCCTCCTCGATTATGATTTCCGCGAAGTTCGGGTGGCGCAGGCGATCATCAGAAATTCCCGGCATATCATACTCGTCGCCGACGCCATGAAACTCAAAAGGACCGCTCCCATTCGCATTGGCCACATCTCGCAGATCAGCACCATGGTCATCGACGAGGATATGCCGAAAAAGCTGAAAGATATCTGCGCACAAAGCGGTGTCGATATCGTTATTGCCAGACCTTGACGAAGGCGACACAGTGAAAACGCGCCATGCTGTAAAAAAAATCCACTTGCCCCGAGAATTTATTTTCGGTTAATCTCTAAATTTACTTGCATTCGAAATTTATTGTCATGCAATATGAAATCAACACAGCAAAGGAGGCCGGATATGAACACCCCTGTATTCGATCTTGCGGTAATCGGCGGCGGCATCAACGGTTGCGGCATCGCCCGGGATGCGGCGGGGCGCGGTCTTTCGGTATTCCTCTGTGAACAGGACGATCTCGCCTGCGGCACCTCCTCGGCATCCACCAAACTTATCCACGGCGGCCTCAGGTATCTCGAATACTACGAGTTTCGCCTGGTTCGCGAGGCCCTGCGCGAGCGTGAGGTACTTCTTACGGCCGCCCCACATATCATCTGGCCACTGCGCTTCATCCTTCCGCATCACGCCGGTTTACGTCCGGCCTGGCTGATTCGCCTCGGCCTCTTTCTCTACGATCATATCGGCGGCCGCAAGCTCCTGCCCGGCACCACCTCCGTCGATCTGCGCACGGACGAGGCCGGCCGGGTTCTAAAAAAGAATTTCTCCAAGGGTTTTGAATACTCCGACTGCTGGGTTATGGATAGTCGGCTGGTGGTCCTCAACGCCATGGATGCCGCCGCCAAAGGGGCAACCATACGTACCCGCACCAGGTTGCTGTCGGCCACCCGCACCGGCAAGACCTGGACGCTCAGGCTCCTCGACCGATCGCAGGACAAAGAATATAACGTCGAGGCCCGTGTTCTCGTCAACGCCTCCGGTCCCTGGCTCGACGAGCTGATGCCCCGCATCACCCACACCGCCTCCCGGGAACATATCCGCATGGTCAAGGGCAGCCATATCATCGTCCGCAAGATGTTTGACCACGGCCGGGCCTATATCTTCCAGAACGAGGATGGCCGGATCATCTTCGCCATCCCCTACGAAGGGGACTTCACTCTCATCGGCACCACCGATGTTGATTTCCACGGCGATCCGAGTGCAGTGGCAATCTCGGAAGAGGAGACCGCCTACCTGTGTCGCGCCGCTTCCGAGTATTTCACCAACGAATTGTCGCCCGCCGATGTGGTCGGCAGTTTCTCCGGCATCCGCCCGCTTTTTGATGACGGCAAGAGCGATGCCAAGGCGGCCACCCGCGATTATGTTGTAAAACTCGATACCGGTCGGGACGAGGCGCCGCTCCTCTCCCTCTACGGCGGCAAGATCACCACCTATCGCAAACTTGCCGAGTCGGTACTCGCCAAACTCTCCCCTTTCCTGCCAAACATGGGAGGCACCTGGACCGAAAAAGCCCCTCTCCCCGGCGGCGATTTCCGACCGGAGAACTTTACCGCCGAGGTCGACAGACTGCGTGCCCACCGCCCGGTCCTCACCGTGGGTCACGCCACCCGCCTGATCAGAACCTACGGCACCTGCGCGCAGACCATGACTGCACCAATCAAGGATCGCCACGCTCTGGGAAAATGTTTTGCCGCCGACCTCTACGGCTTTGAGGTTGACTACCTTATCGACAATGAATGGGCGCGAAATGCCGGGGATGTGCTGTGGCGACGCACCAGACTTGGGCTTGTCGCTACCGAAGAGGAAGCAGCGACGCTTGACGGCTATATCCAAGAGAAAATATCGGTCGATCGACTGCTGTCGATATGATAAAATGAAAAGGAGAACCGCTCATGGCGTCGTACATCCTGGCAATCGATCAGGGAACCACCTCCAGCAGGGCGATTGTTTTCAACGAGCGGCTTGAGATACAGGGCGTCGGTCAGCAGGAGTTGCGGCAGTTCTTTCCGCAATCCGGTTGGGTGGAACATGACCCGGAGGAGATCTGGAGTTCAACCCTTGCCACCTGTCGCATGGCCCTGGAAAAGACCGGTCTCAGGGCCGCCGATATCACCGTCATCGGCATCACCAATCAGCGCGAAACCACGATAATCTGGGATAAAGAGAGCGGCAAACCGATCCATAAGGCGATCGTCTGGCAGGACCGCAGGACCTCCGATTGTTGTGCCGAGTTGCGGGCAGCGGGCCACGACCCGCTCATCACCGAGAGAACCGGCTTGCTCCTCGACTCCTATTTTTCCGGCACCAAGATCAAATGGCTGCTCGACCATGTGCCGGGAGCCAGAAAAAAGGCCGAGTCGGGCAAACTCCGTTTCGGCACCGTCGACAGTTTTTTGCTCTCACGCCTCACCGGCGGCAAAGAGCACGCCACCGACGCCACCAATGCCTCACGCACCATGCTTTTTAATATCCATGACAACTGCTGGGACAAAGAATTGCTGGCGCTGCTGGATATCCCCGCCGCCCTGCTGCCCGAGGTAAAGGATTCGTCCGCCGATTTCGGCAGCACCGATCCGGCCCTGTTCGGCACCGCCATCCCGATCGGCGGTATCGCCGGCGACCAGCAGGCGGCTCTAGTCGGCCAGGCCTGTTTCCAGCCGGGCATGATCAAATCCACCTACGGCACCGGCTGCTTCGTCGTCCTCAATACCGGTGAGCAGGCGGTGCGTTCGAAAAACCGTTTGCTGACCACCATCGGCTACCGCCTGGCGGGCAAGACCACCTACGCCCTGGAGGGCTCGATCTTTGTCGCCGGCGCCGCGGTACAGTGGATGCGTGACGCCATGGGCCTCATCGAGTCGGCTTCGGATACCGGCAAACTGGCCCGCCGCGCCGACATCAGCCAGGATGTCTATCTCGTCCCGGCCTTCACCGGTCTCGGCGCACCGCACTGGGACGCCGAGGCCCGCGGTGCCATTTTCGGCCTGACCCGGGCTACAGGCCCGGCCGAATTGGCCAAAGCGGCTCTCGAATCGGTCTGCTATCAGACCCGCGACCTTCTGGAGGCGATGGGCGGCGACTGGGAAAGCACGGGCGCGACGGTGTTGCGCGTCGACGGCGGCATGGTTGCCTCCAACTTTACCATGCAGTTTCTTGCCGATATCCTCAACGCGCCGGTCGATCGGCCAATGGTGCTGGAAACCACCGCCTTAGGCGCCGCCTACCTGGCCGGACTGCAGAAAGACCTCTTGCCGCCACCACATGAGTTTGCCGGATCGTGGAAATGCGACAAACGCTTCACCCCGTCGCTTGCCGAGGACATTCGCGTCCGCAAATATAACGGCTGGAAGGATGCGGTGCGAAGGACCCTCAGCACACTGTAGAGGTTTTTAAAGGAGAAGCAAAGTTATGCAACCGCTCAGGACAATGGCGCCGGGTACCTTCAGCGAAGTTCTCTATATTCTTACCGACATTGACGACACCCTAACCCTTGCCGGCAAGCTGCCTGCATCCGCCTACAGCGCCCTGTGGCGCCTGACAGCCGCAGGCTATCAGATTATTCCGGTCACCGGCCGACCGGCCGGCTGGTGTGACTTGATCGCCAGGCAATGGCCGGTAGCGGGGGTGGTGGGCGAAAACGGCGCCCTGTATTTCCGGTACGACGAAAGGCGAAAGGTCATGGAGCGGCACTACTGGAAGACGGCAGAGGAGCGATCCATCGACCGGAAGCGGCTTGCGGCAATCCGTGAAGAGGTCCTTCGCTCGGTGCCTGGCTGCGCTGTTGCCGCCGATCAGGCCTACCGCGAGGCCGACCTGGCCATCGATTTCTGTGAAGATGTGGCGCCACTCGGACGGGAGGCGGTCGAAGCTATTGTCAAATGTTTCTTAAAGGCGAAAGCCATCGCCAAGGTCAGCTCCATCCATGTCAACGGCTGGTACGGCAACTATGACAAGCTCGCCATGAGCCGCCGCTTTTTTGCCGATGTCTTCGCCCTCGATATTGAAGTGAACCGCCACCGGGTTCTCTATGTCGGCGATTCCCCCAACGACGCCCCGATGTTCGGTTTCTTCCCGCACAGCGTCGGAGTCGCCAATGTGCTCCATTTCACCGAGCAACTGGAACACCGACCGGCCTGGGTCACAGAAAAGGCGGGGGGCGACGGCTTTGCCGAACTGGTGGATTACCTGCTCAAAATTTGCCCTATTTCTCCTTCTCGACCAGACCCTTGACAAACCAGCGTTGCATGAGCAACACCACAAGGACCGGCGGGGCCATGACCAAGAGTGACCCAGCCATAGCGACATTCCACATAGGCACGTCGTCGGCCTGGGGGATCAAGTCCTTGAGACCGATAACCGCGGTGGTCATGTTTGGACTGGTAGTGATGAGGAGCGGCCAGAGATACTGGTTCCAACCGTAGACAAACTCGATTACCACGAGTGCTGCGATATTGGTCACGGAAAGAGGTAAAAGGATCTTCCAGAAAAAAACCATCGGCGAAGCGCCGTCGAGCTTGGCCGCTTCGCAGAGTTCTTCGGGGATGGTGAGGAAAAACTGGCGGAATAAAAAGGTGCAGGTCGCCGAGGCTACCAGAGGAAGGATCAGACCGGTATAACTGTTGAGAAGGCTCCATTCGAGGGAGATTTCAAAATTGTTGCCGACTACCCACTGCACCGCCGGGTTCAGATGGAGAACATTAACCAACCATTGCAATGGCCCGAGGAGATTGGCGGCCATTTCATAGGTGGGCAGGATACGGACTTCCACCGGCAGCATGAGGGTGCAGAAGACCGTGGCAAAGGCCACCTTGCGGAAGCGATAGTCGAAATAGACGATGGAAAAGGCGCCCAGCATGGAAACCACTATCTTGCCGAAGGTGATACCCGCCGCCATGATAAAGGAATTGACCAGCTGTCGGCCGAGGTGCACTTTATTCCAGGCCGCATGGATATTGATCAGGAACTGATCCCCCGGAACGAGAGGCATCGGCACCCTGGCTACCTGGTCAAGCGGTAGGGTGGCGGCGGTAATGGCGTAGAAAATCGGAAAACCGACGACGCAGATACCGACCATGAGAAAGATGTAGGTACAGGTATCGAGTATCGGGGTGCGTTCAACCATCATAGCGATCACGTAGTGTACTGCACTCGGCGTTCAACGAAGCGGAATTGCAAAACGGTAACGGTGATGATAAGGGCCATCAATACCAGGGATTGAGCGGCGGAAGCCCCCATGTTCAACCCGATAAATCCATCCTGATATACTTTGTAAACCAGGGTATTGGTTGCCCCTCCCGGGCCGCCCTGGGTGACCGTATGGATCACCCCGAAGGTCTCGAAGAAGGCGTAAATGATGTTCATTACCGTGAGGAAAAAGATAGTCGGCGACAACAGCGGAAAGGTGATAACCCAAAAGCGGCGGAGCGGTCCGGCACCGTCCATTGCCGCCGCCTCGATCAGAGAAAGGGGAATGGCCTGAAGCCCGGCCATGAAAAACACGAAGTTGTAACTGATCTGTTTCCAGGCGCTAGCCACCACCACCAGAAACAGAGCGTCGTTGCCGTTAAGTAACGGGTTCCAATGCATCCCCACTACGTTTTTCAAAAAATAGGCGACGACACCGTACGAGGGATGCAGAAGAAAGAGCCAGAGAATGCCGGAGATGGCCGGGGCCACCGCATAGGGCCAGATCAGCAGGGTACGAATCAGTGCCTTGGCACGCAGAGCCCGGTTGGCAAGGCAGCCGATGGCCAGCCCGATAGCGAGACTTACGAGGGCGGTGGCAAGGCTGAAAAACAGCGTGATACCGATGGATTTCAAATACAGAACATCGGTAAAAATCCGGACAAAATTTTCAAGCCAAACGAACTGACTTCTCCGGCCAAACGGATCACTGAGCATAAGGGATTGCAGCAAGCCCTGGATCGCCGGCCAGTAGAAAAATGCCAACGTCACCAGTACCTGCGGGGTAATGAGCAGATACGCCAAGGCGTTCGCTTTGAAATGGGAGCGTTTGATCATTGCATGACCCGATGGTCGCCGAAAGAATTGCTGCCGGTTGCGGTTTTTCTACCGGCGACCGCTGGAAACCTATTATGATCACGAGCCGCCAGCGGTCTGTACCTATACAGAATGAAGAGCTTCGGCTCTGCTATTTGTTGGTTTTTTCAAACTCCCGCAACTTGTCGTTGCCACGTTTGGTGGCGTCGGCCATAGCCTGTTTCGGCGTCTTGCTACCGTTCCAGATCAATTCCATCTCTTCGTCGAGAATGTTGCGAATCTGCACAAAATAACCGAGACGGATACCCCGGGAATTTTTATTGGGTACAGTCCGGTTAAGCTGCTTGATACCGACTTCCTGGTAGGGAATTTTGTCGAAGAAGCCTTCGCTCTTCAAGGACTCGTAAGCCTTCATGGTAATCGGGAAATAGCCGGTCTCCTTATGCCAGAGCTCCTGCATATCGGTCTGGGCAAGGAAATTCAAGAAGGCGGCAACACCTTTATAATCGGCCTTCGGATGGCCCTTCATAACCCAGAGAGAGGCACCGCCGATGATGCTGTTCTGCGGTTCCTTCATCTCGACTTCTACCGGGAGCGGAGCGATATCCCAGGCGAATTTAGCGTTCTTGGCGACATTGCCAATCCCACTTACCGATTCCATCATGATTGCTGCGTCGCCGGCCACAAAGGCGGCATTCGGTCCCTGATACTCCCGGCCTTCATAAGCAAAACGATTATCGGCCATCCAGGATTTCAGCCGTTCCAGATGTTTTACTACCTTGGGATTGTCGATCATCAATTCGCAGTCCAGACCTTCGTAACCGTTGGCCTTGGAGGCGAAAGGAATATCGTGCATGGCGCTGTAGTTTTCGATCTGAATCCACGACTGCCAGGTGGTGACCATCCCCTTCTTGGCCCCGGAGGCAACAAGTTTTGCCGTTATTTCCGCCATCTGGTCCCAGGTAAGCGGGGTGGTTTTCGATGGCAGGTCGATACCGGCCTTCTTAAACAGATCGACATTGTAAAACATTACCGCGGTCGAGGAGTTAAAAGGCATGGAAAGCAGATTGTTTTTTTCATCGACATAGTAACTGAGAACCGCCTGCAGGTAGCCGGACCAATCGATTTTATAACCTTGGTCGGCCATAAGTTGATAGACCGGGTAAATAGCCCCGGAAAGCATCATGGTCATGGTGCCGACCTCAAAAGCCTGGATGATGTGGGGATGTTTTTTGGCACGGTAGGCGGCGACCCCGGCGTTGACGACCTCGCCGTAATCGCCCTTATTGGTGGCGACGACCTTATATTCCGTTTGTGAATCGTTGAAGGCCTTGACCATTTTATCGAGGGTTTCGCCCCTGGCCCCTCGCATGGCGTGCCACCATTCGATGGTGATCGGTTCCGCCCAGACCTGGCCGGCAAGAAGAACCATCGCCAGCATCACGGCAATGAGTGTTGCTCCGCGTTTTCCTTTCATGAGTCTGTCCTCCTGTAAATGGTAGAAGTGTTCCCCGTAAGCCTCTCGACAACTCCTCTGATCTGTAGCCGACCAACTGCCAAAAACCGCAAGTATCTCTGTTTTTTTTAATCGGTTCCGGGAAGAGAGTCAAGTTTTGTTGTCGGTACGGAGTGCCGCCGCTCCTTCCTCCTCCCCCTGCTATTTATTGGTTTTTGTGGTTGAATGCGGCAGCGTCATGGGGTAAAGAAGGCAGTGATGTCAGGGCTCGGAGAGTATGGGCGGTAAGGTTTTCCAAGATCACAGAGAGATGAAGCATGGCGCAGGTACTTCTTGAGAAGGTAGTGAAACGTTTTGGCAAGAGCGAGGTCGTCCATGGCGTCGATTTGAGCATCGCCGACATGGAATTCCTGGTGCTGGTCGGGCCGTCCGGTTGCGGTAAATCCACTCTCTTGCGGATGGTTGCCGGCCTCGAAGAAATCAGTGAAGGCCGCATCCTGATCGACGGCAAGGTAGTCAATGATGTGGCACCTAAGGACCGGGGCTGCGCCATGGTCTTCCAGAATTACGCCCTGTATCCGCACATGAACGTCTATAAAAATATGTCTTTCGGGCTGACCATCAAAGGTTTCTCCAAGGCGGAGATTGAAAGCCGGGTGCAGGAGGCAGCGCAGATCCTTGGTATCGGGGAGTTGCTTACCCGTAAGCCGCACGAACTATCCGGCGGCCAGCGGCAACGGGTGGCGATGGGTCGGGCAATTGTTCGCAACCCTTCGGTCTTTCTCTTTGATGAACCTCTTTCCAATCTCGACGCCAAGCTGAGAAATTCGATGCGCACCGAGATCAAACGCCTGCACCAGAAGGTGCGTTCGACGATAATCTATGTCACCCACGATCAGGTAGAGGCGATGACTCTCGCCGACCGCATTGTCGTCATGCGCAGCGGTCGAGTGGAGCAGATCGGCACGCCGCTCGATCTTTTTGAACGACCGGCCAACACCTTCGTTGCCGGCTTCATCGGCAGCCCTCCCATGAATCTGGTGGACGGCCGGCTTCTCCGGACAGCCGACGGTTTCCAGGTACTTTTGTCCGAGGCTTTGCGGCTGCCAATTCCTGCAAAAGATCAAATGGCCACATTCGAAGATGGTCAAAAAGTGGTCTTTGGCATCCGCACTGAAAGCATCAAGCCTCTTTTTGCCGATTCCCGACCACCTCAGCCGGAAGAATGGAGTACCAACGGCTTGCTTGAGGTTGTTGAACCGCTTGGCGGTGAGACTCATTTGCACACCGATATTCTCGGCGTAAAATTCATAGCTAAATGCGATGGACGACAGCGGATCACTGCAGGAACGGATATGACCTTTTCTTTCCGCCTCAATGCCATCCACCTCTTCGACGCCGAGACCCGACAGGCAATTTATTGAATAATATATTTTGACATTGTTTGTGACAAAACCGGCGATAACCTTGTCAACAACAGGACCATAAGAACCCTCACTTACCGGCCTCCCTCCACCAGCCATTTTTCTTTTAAAAAGGTAATGCCGGCATGGTTGGTGAGATCGAGCTGGATGGGGGTGATGGACACATTGCCATCGGCAAAGGTATGCACATCGGTGTCTTCGCCGGGATCGGTGACCGGCGTCCCGCCGCCGATCCAGTAGTGTTTGGCGCCCCGCGGATCGAGGGTTTCATGGATGGAATTCTCCCAGAGTCTCCGACCCTGACGGGTCACCCGGATCTTTTTATAACTGCTGCCGCTCGGCACATTGATATTTAAGAGGGTATCGCCGGGCAGAGAGTTACGGAGTATTTTCCCGGCCATGCAAACGGCGATCTGCATGGCCGCCCGATAATCGTAGGGTGGTTCACCGCCCACCGAGATGGCCATGGAGGGAATCCCGTACATTGTCCCTTCGATGGCGGCGGACACAGTCCCCGAGTAGGAGATATCGTCGCCGAGATTGGCACCGGCATTTATTCCGGAAACGAGAAGATCGGGGCGAACGGAGAGAATTTTCTTCAGCCCGACGGCGACGCAGTCGGTTGGCGTGCCGTCGATGGTGTAGAAGTTTTCCCGGAGGAGCACCACCTTCAGTGGTCGGTTCATGGTGAGAGAGTGGGAAACCGCCGAATTATCGCGATCGGGGGCGATGACAATGGTTCTGCCGAGTCCGCTTAAGGCCTGCTGCAGGGCGACAATACCGGGACTGTGAATGCCGTCATCGTTGGTAATGAGGATTGTTTTCATGGGCATAACTGATAATCCGAGGGAAGGATTTTTGCAAGAGAAACACCAAGAGGGTCGGTAAAAGTGCCATGAATTCACTTATAAATCACTTGACGCAACCGGAGTTTCCCAATATATCAGATGAAACATTACCGATTACCCGGTCTATCAATGAAAAATAATACAGATTCAAGGAGATAAAAATGGGAGTGAATTACTTTAATACCTTACCGCTGCGTCGGCAGATAGAGGAACTGTCCAAATGTCGCTTTATGGATGCGGCGGAGTTCGACGGTGTCGAGTCTTTGCAGGGGAAAAAGATCGTCATTGTCGGTTGTGGCGCCCAAGGCCTGAACCAAGGACTCAATCTGCGCGACAGCGGACTTGACATAACCTATGCCCTGCGGCAGGCGGCAATCACCGGAAAACGCCAGTCGTGGAAGAACGCCACGGAAAATGATTTTGCCGTGGGCACCTACGAAGAGCTTATTCCGTCCGCCGATCTGGTGATCAATCTGACCCCCGACAAGCAGCATACCAACGTCGTTTCAACGATCATGCCGCTGATGAAAAAAGGCGCCTGCCTCTCCTATTCCCACGGTTTCAACATCGTCGAGGAAGGGATGAAGATCCGCGAGGACCTGACGGTCATCATGGTCGCCCCCAAGGCACCCGGCACCGAGGTTCGCCAGGAATACAAGCGGGGCTTCGGCGTACCAACCCTCATCGCCGTGCATGGCGAAAACGATCCGAACGACGAAGGCTGGGATATCGCCAAGGCTTACTGCTGCGCTACCGGTGGCGATAAGGCGGGGGTGCTGGAATCCTCCTTTGTCGCCGAGGTGAAATCGGATCTCATGGGGGAACAAACCATCCTCTGCGGCATGCTGCAGACTGGTTCCCTGCTCTGCTATGACAAGATGGTCGAACAAGGCATCGATGCCGGATATGCGGCAAAGCTCGTGCAGAACGGTTGGGAGGTGATCACCGAATCCCTGAAATTGGGCGGCCTTACGGCAATGATGGACCGACTTTCGAACCCGGCCAAGATCAAGGCTTACATTCTCGCCGAGGAGTTGAAGAATATTCTCCGGCCGCTTTTTGAAAAACACATGGACGATATTGCCTCCGGCCACTTCTCGAAAACGATGATGGCCGATTGGGCAAACGACGACGCCAACCTTATGAAATGGCGGAAAGAAACCGGAGAAAGCGCATTTGAACGAGCCCCGGCGACCACTGCCAAAATCGAGGAGCAGGAGTATTACGACAAGGGAATTCTTATGATCGCCATGGTTAAGGCCGGGGTGGAACTGGCCTTCGATACCATGGTCAGCTGCGGCATCAAAGAGGAATCGGCGTATTACGAATCCCTCCACGAAGTCCCGCTTATTGCCAATACCATTGCCAGAAAGAAACTCTACGAGATGAACGTAGTGATCTCCGACACCGCCGAGTATGGCAACTATCTTTTTGCCAACGCGGCGGTGCCTTTGCTCAAGGACTTCATGAACACCATCGATACCGATGTCATCGGCAAGGGCTTTGAGCCTTCCGATAACGGGGTCGATAATCTCGACCTGATTCAGGTGAACGAAGGCATCCGCTACACGGTCATCGAAGGGGTCGGGGAAGAATTACGTTCGCACATGAGCGCTATGAAACCGATAATGTAAGGCTATTCCTCCGGTTTTCATGGCCGGAAACACTGCAGGGAACCTGGATGATGACTTTTCAGGTTCCCTTTTTTTATTTTTATGCACTTTTTTAAAAAAATTTACCGAACCAAGTCATTTGTTAAGAAAAATGTAAGGACGGGAAGGTATCGTGGGGACAACAACAATGAAGTTGGAGATTGTTGAACAAGATATTGGTTTCCAAACGGAAACCAATGGAAGAGGGGCATCCGCCCCATTACAGAAAACCCACATTTTGAGGAGGTTCCATGAAAGCTTTACATTTGTTACTGGTAACTATTTTTACTTTTTGCTTTAGCCTGCCGGTTCTCTACGGTGATGTTCAGGCGGCAAGCAATAAACAAGAGGTTGTCGCTCCGGTCGATAACGCCACCGCACCTCTAATAGTTACCCCGGATGGGAAAAAAAGTTCAACAAGAGCAACGAAAGCAAGCAAAGGCATTCCCAAGGACGTTAATATAAATACTGCCGACAAGGCAACACTTATCCTCCTGCCAGGCATCGGACCGGTGACTGCCGAGGCGATTCTCACCTACCGCAAAGATAACGGTAATTTCAAGAGCATCGATGAACTGAGAAAGGTGAAAGGCATTGGTGAAAAACACCTGGCAAAACTTAAGCCGTTTCTGCAGGTAATTTAGACTTTTAGAAGAGTCCCGTCTCTCGGGATGAGATCTTCAGAGCCGTAGCGAAATTAGAGCTATGTTCTCTTTTCGTTACGGCTCACACTCTACTCCTCAAGACTGAGGAGAAAATCCAGTTCTTTTTCCTGGCGGGGTGTGAGATCCATGAATTCTACCCCGATCTCCAATTCAAAACTCCCGGAAAGATCCGGATGTCCGCTGTTTCTCTCCCAGAGCTTGCGCACCATGAGCTGCTTAAGATGAATACCCTTGGCATTGATGATATCCATCGACCATATGGCAGGAAAAGCATGGGGGTAGAGGCAACCGAAGGACAGACCATCTCTGCCAATATCCATAATTTTGCCGGTTCCTAGGCCGGTGATGCCAAGAAGATGCACTTCATTGTATCGCTCATTTTTTCTTCGTTCCCTCAAATATGCGGGACCAAGAGATTCGTGTAGGATAAGCTGATTCATTTTTCCCTCCAGAGTGCATGGGTTATAAATTTCTTCCTGCAAATCGCTGTCGTTTGCCTTTCGACCAGGAGTCCCGAATAACAAAAGGACACTCTTGGGCAAATTCCTCACCCATCGCCATCGGATTTCTGCTTTCGTAGAGGAGCAGAGTTTGTAGCAAGGAAAAGGTGTTTAAGCCCATTTCGGTGTACCGGATGGCGATTCCGTCCCGCTCCAACCTTATTATTCTACAGGTGAGATTGAGAACAAATGGCCGTTCCGCCCAACGTTCATTGAGAGTTACGGTGCATCGGCTACCGACTTCATGGCTGAACCGTCCGACTATGAACATTCCGGACAGGCTTATATTTCTTGTCGAATAGAGCTTGCTGTGACGGTTGTTGAAGGTAACACCAATCATTCGCGAAGAAAATATTCTATCGTTATTTCGTCTGTTTTTTGTCGACATGGCTTCATAACCCCCCAGTTGTCTTTATTGGAAGAGTGCTTCGCCGGAATCTTCTTGTTTAACTATTAGCAAATCTTATGCCATTATTATTTAGATAACCATATTAGGGTGTTACCTGTATGGTCTCAGAAAATAGGCGGGACAATTGGATCAATTTTTGCTGGATGAGCAAGGGCAAGCGCAGAAAATGCTCAGCGACTCCGAAAGCGGAAAATCTGCCAGGGAATTCCTTGTTCCATAGAGATGAATCCCGGGTGGATTTTTAAAAAAGAAGAGAAAAACAACCTTATGACAAGGTGAATATTCTGCTCGCTACATAATTTCATTTTCTATCATCCAGCGGTTTTTCTTATTAATCAGATGCAGTGTTTTTGTTCCACTTGCCTGCAGTTGATCGGATTTGTAGATTTGTTGAAACGAAACATCGGCTCCGGTGGATGTCCATTCGATGGCGACATTATGGATTTGGACGGCTATGTATTTGTATTTTTGATTTAAATAAAATTTCTTAGCTCGCCATTGTTCCCTGTTGAGATTGCTGTTTTTAAAAGAAGGGCTATAACAGTTAATATAGGCATCAATGTCCTTGGACGCCCAGGCTGACCGCCATTTTTCAATAAAGGCGAGCAATTCCTCGCCCTTATCGAAAGACGGTTTGGACGGTTTGCTAGTTACAGGTCGGCTGGACTTGGTCTCTGGTTCTTCGGTTTTTGCCACGAGGTTGCTGCTTTTAGCGGCAGGGGCAGAAGCTTTTGCCAGGTGCGGATTGGGGGTTTGTGCCGGGGTGTTGGCTTTTGCCGCAAGGTCATGAGTTTTCACTCCAAGTTCATCGGTTTTCGTTACAAGTTCGTTGCTCTTAGCTGCAAGCTCATTTTTGGTGGGCCGCAAAGCCAGAATGGTGGGAGTGGTATCTTGATTCTGGACGGCATAAAGGGTTCTCCAGTTGCCGGTGGGGGCTTGGGTCAGGTAGGCACGTTTGCGCTCATTATATTGGGTAAGTTTATCATCGAAGATTTTATAACCGATGGAGATGATGATCTGTTCCCCCCGCTTGAGATATGTGAGGGTCTTGATGTTCTCGATCGGGGTCTTCGCTTGGTTAAAGGAGAGTTTCTCGAGAACATCGTTAAACCGGGCACTGTTTTTTTCAAGAAGGAGGTTGGTACCGAGCGAGAGTTCCGATTCGCTGTCAAGAACAATGATCGGGACTGTATTAATAGCAAGATAAGGCGCCAGTTCATCAAGGTCGCTGTTGTTGAGCACTATGCAACCATTGGTGCTGTTCGGGTTAAGTTTCTTGTTGGTGCCGTGAATAAAAATACCGTCCCCGTGATGTCCCGCATGGTGATCGAACACATTCGGATAGTCGAGATGAAAGGCACGGCTACCAAAAACGGTGATTCGTTTGTCTTCATAAATTTCGGTGATATGGTAGATGCCATCGGGTGTCCGCGCATCGCCGCTGGTCTTCTTGGGGCCTGGCTTTTCACCTGTGGCACAGGTGAATTCCTTTAGCATTTTCAGGCTGTCCTTCTGTTCGAACAGCTTGAGTTTCTGGTATTTTTTCTCGACCACGACAAAATACGAAGGTCCATCGGTGGCATAAAAGAAGAGTTGTAGATGTCCCTCCGGTTCGGGGGCTTGTGCCTGAGATGCTTCCAGATTTACACAAAGGAGAAATAAGCTGAAAACAAGAGTCAAAATAAAACTATAGCTATGTGATCTCATAATATGTAATGATAAATATATATATCTGTTAGGTGCCGTCGGGAACGGTGTCCGTATTAGGAAGGTTCGGGTCGATTTTTCTTTGAAACATTCTCAAAATTTCGGATTTTATCCTGTATAAGAGGCAAAAGCAATGCTCGTACCGCTTTCTTTCCGCAAAAGCGTATCGTTCTTTCACAATAAAAAAAGCCGCAGAGAAAAACGGTGCGCTACACGATTGACCAACTTAGCTTATTCCTCGGAATTTGACAAATTCTCTTGGATGGGTCAGAAATAATTTCTCACTTTTCGAAAAGGTCGATGTTTCGAATCGGCAACAGAAGAGGACCCGGGAGAATTTCCAAGACGGTTGGCGGCAGTCAAACTTTTTTCTTCAAAACCTCAAGGCATTATCATAGTATCTCTGGAAATCGGATCGTTTTGAAAATGCCTTGCTTGAGGACGGTTTATCGGCTAGTCTTAAAAGAGAAATGGTTCGGTAGTGTAAATATTTGTTCGATGAAACGGAGGGATACCTCTATCATACGTCCATGAATTCGGGGAGAGCACGATGGTCGCAGATAAAACAACCGATCGACAAAAGGTGAGGTTCAAGATCCTTTACCAGATTCTTATAACCATGTTTATAATCGCCCTCATTCCCCTTGGTGGCCTGTGGTATATTAGTATTTACAAGTCCAAACAGGAATGGACTGCAAACATCTTTCAAAATCTTGTCAAAAATACCGAGAACCTTACCCGCAGCGTCGATGATTGGACATCAATGAACCTCAGGCTCTTAGAGCAAAATGCCGCTTTGCCTGCCATTCTTAGCATGGATGCCAAGACACAGGCTCCGGTGCTTAAATCGATTACCACTGCCTACGAATGGATATATCTCGCCCATATTATTCTCCCTGATGGCCAGAACCTCGGACGAAGTGACGGTAATCCTCCGATATTTTATGGCGATCGGGAATATTTTCAGCAGGTATTGGGTGGCAAAGCAACTGGTCAGCAGGTATTGATCGGGAAGACATCCAACAAACCAGCTCTCACTTTGGCCAAGCCGATAAAAGGTGAAGGGGCGAAAAATCTGGGTGTTATAGCCACTGCCATGACTCTCGAGGATCTGTCGAAAACCATAACCAAAACAAAAATCGGGGAGACCGGCTTTGCCATTTTGCTTGACTATAAGAACCGGCTGGTCGCCCATGGCAAAGGTGCAATTGCCTCCGAGTTACAGGATTTCAGTTCCCATCCCGCCCTACAGCAGCACAACAGGTTTGATCACGATTCCTTCGTTTTTGTCGAAGAAGGCAAAAAAATTGTCGCCTATACCCAAAAAACCAATTTGGGTTGGACCCTCATTGTCCAGCAGGATTATCAGGAGGCCTATGCAGCTGCCGAGGCAGCGCAGAGAAATGCGGTTCTCCTTCTTGTTTTTACTTTGGTAACCGTAACGCTGATTGCCTTTCTGCTGGCCCATCGTCTCAGCACGCCGATTCGCAATCTGACATCGATTGCCGATGAAATCAGCCGCGGCAATTTAGGTGCCGAGATAAAAGAGACCGGTCGCAGCGACGAGATTGGTGCACTTGCCAGAGCAATAGAACGGATGGGTGTCAGCATCCAGATGGCGTTTGAAAGACTACGGAAAAGGTAGGCAACTATGACTCAGGATTACATTCATTTCTCAGAAATTGTGGCTGAAATCGGTAGATTATGTAAGCAGAAAGCAACCGGCACCCTGTTCGTTGCCACACGCGACAATCGCAGCGCCCAGATTATGCTCGACAAGGGTGAAATTGTTTTTCTCTTCTTTTCCAGCAAACGCGGCCAGGAGGCCCTCGACCTGATGTCGAAGATCAGCGATGGTCGCTATCGATTCCAGGAGGGCGGAGTCGGTTTGCGGCGCATGCAACTCCCTGCCACCCAGACTATCCTGCATGTTCTCGGCGGTGGTTCGGGGCAGGTCACCTCCCCTGCTCGGGAGCAGGCAGAAAGAGCTTCGCTTGGCAACGGACTCAGTGCCGAACAAAAAAGCGTTCTTGAAAGCTGTCTGGCCGATTGCATAGGGCCGATGGCTGCCATTATATGTGAGGATAATTTTCAGTCCGCAGTCGATTTGCATGCGGCAATAGAGGCGCTGGCTGAGGAAATCCCTTCTCCTGGACAGGCAAAGAAGTTCAGGGAAATGGTCGCTGCAAAACTCGGTTAAAACATCTCTCCTCACTGCATGGCCGGTCTTGCGCTGAGCATATCACGGCCTGGGGGTGATACGTCTTCATCGTAGTTCTGTCAGTTCATTGCGGCGCCTCATTTTTCCGTGTTCTGCCGACGGAACAGACAATCCCTATCACTCCCAGCAGGCTGAAAATTGCCATGGCTGCACGCATGGCGGCAAGAAACAAATGCTTGGTTTCCGGGTTGATTGATTGTTTCCCGAGAAACCAGGCGAGCACTACCGTGATGAGAGTCATTGCCGTCAGCATGCCGATAGTCCGCATGGTGGCGATCATGCTGGATGCCATGCCATAATCGGCTCTATTGATACTGGCCATGATTGCGGTAGTATTCGGGGTCGAGAAAAATCCGAATCCCAGTCCCATGATGATGAGAACGGCAAAGATGAGAAGCATGGAGGATGTGGCACTGATGAAGATGGCGCAGACCATGGCGACGGTACACAGAGCCATGCCGGTGGTGGCGATGGGAGCCGGGCTGTAAGCATCGGCCAATCGACCGGCGATGGGGGCGCAGAATGCCATGAGCAGTGGCTGGGTGATGAGGATGAAACCGGCAATCTTAGGCGAGATACCCCTGATGACCTGGAGATAAATGCTGAAAAAGAATGTAATGCCGAACGAGGCGGCATAATTGAGCCAGGTGGCGATATTGCTCAAAGCAAACACCCTGTTGGCAACGATTTTTTTCAAAGGGAAAATGGGGAATTCGATGGCATTTTCAAAGACCAGAAAGGCGGTCATGACGAGCAAGCCGGAGCCTGCAAGCCACCTCGCTCCGGGAAAAGACTGCGCCTCAAGGATTCCGACAATGATGCAAAACAAGGCAATAATATAAAGAATCGAGCCGATCCAGTCAAATCGTTCCCCTTGGGCTCCAGCCCATTCGCCCTTCAAACGCAGAAGGGCAAAAAGCAGAGCGGTGCATTCAATCGGCACGGCGCTGTAGAAAATCCATCGCCATCCGAGGTAATCAATCATCAGTCCTGCCAGCAAAGGGCCGGCCGAGATGCCAAGATACACGGAGGAGACCACAACACCCAAGGCCCTCCCGCGTTCCGCAGGAGGATAGATGGCAGAGAGGATGGCCAAACTTGAAGAAGTTATCATTGCCGCGCCAATTCCTTGGAAGAAGCGGAAAAATATGAGCAAACCGATGCTCGGAGCCATGGCCAGGGACAGAGTGGCCGCGGTAATTACAAAGATGCCCGAAAGGAAAATTTTTTTACGACCATGGATATCGGCGTAGCGGCCAATTGGCAGAAGCAACAAGGCAACCGCCAGGACGTAGACCATCTCGATCAGTCCGAGTTGCACTGCACCAGCGGAAAATTCCTGGCCGATACTTGGCAGAGCGACACCGATCGCGGAAAACATAAAGGGCGTAAGAAACTGCACGGCAGCGATGACCCAGAGGGTGGCGGTTGGAGATTTAGCGGCACTCGGCATGTTCTTCCCTGTTGCAGTTCTCTCGAATATTGTCTTTAATGTGCGTCTTGCAAGATGCTGTGATTGTGCCGCATTCTTAGAAATTGCTCGGCCACCTGCCAACAAGTAAATAATCGAATTGAGGAAGTACAATATTTCCATGATACGGGCAATACTATCTTTTCTGGCGAGCGTGTTGACTGCAGTGCAGGTTGTCCTCATCCACACCGGGAGAAAAGGACTGTGCTTCAACGAAGGCTGTGAAATTGTTGACAACATGACCAACATTTCCCCTCTGTACTTCAACGTCGCCGGATTTTTGTTTTTCCAGGCTCTTTGCTGGTTGTTTTTACTCGGCAGAAACGGTTCCGAATACTGGCATAAATTGGCTCGGCTGTTCCTGCTCGCCGCCCTAGCGGCAGAAGCGGTGCTGGTATTTTTTCAGCACTCGATCGCCACGGTGTTCTGTTCCTACTGCCTAGTAATTTTAGCAGTTATTGTCCTGTTGAATGGCTGTTGCGGCGTACGCCAATTGGTTCGCGGGGCGGTGATATTTTTTGCCGTGTTTATTACCTGTTGCAGTCTGCAATTCGGCCCCCCTTCGACCGGCAGGGGAATATCTCTCGACTCAGGGAGTATGGCAATGGTGAACGGCGAGAAGGGAGGGGACAAACTGTATCTATTTTTTTCTGATTCCTGCAGCCATTGTGAAAAGGTGATTGAGGCCATTGCCGCCGGCAACCTCTGTGCCATACGTTTCAATCCCATTGAAAAAATTGAAAAAATAGCGGTCCACGATGCGGTCCTGTTTGCAAACTACGATCCACAGGTCAACCGCGCTCTGTTGCAAAGCATGTCGATCAATGAGGTACCCATTCTCATGGTGAAGACTGAAGAGGAAACTCGAGTTCTCAAAGGGGAAAAACGTATCAGGGAATATCTGGAAAAAACTTGCAGGCAAAGCCGCAGCGTCGACTACGGAGGCACCTCAAGGAATATGCCCTCCGGATACTCCTTTTTGCCGGAAATGCAGAAATCAAAAGAAGACGCCTGCTCACTAGGCACCGACTGCGACACCAATGTGCCACCGACGTCCGCCGGTCAATAACCGGGTGGAGATGAGTTGCAGATATGGCTCGGTCTCATTTTAAGAGATCGGCGATTTCCTCTCTGGTAAGCATTGACCTCGGGGTGAACCTGCGCCGATTGGCAATAACACGTTGATCAAAGTTCTTTCGCCGGTCGACACCCAACCTTGCCTTGGCCAAAGAACGCAACCAACCATAAAAACCGCGGGAATGTTTTTCTACGGCAGTTCGCCGATCACATCGCCTTTCGTGGTTGGCGCGGCGATCGGAGATCCTCCGACAGCTGTGCGGCTTCCGTCTTTCCGTTCCATCCCAAAGGTGTTTCTCTGGAGCATTCATGAAGCTTTTTTCCTGCATGGTAACTGAAAAAATATTCGTTGATCTGAACGTAACTTACCGGTAGTAAACAATATACACCTGTAGAATAATTTGTGCAACCACCGCCTTAATGCCTTTTTTTACTTTGCCAGATCGATATGAGTTTGCGCCGTGGCTTGAATAACCGCTTCAATGCAGGGCATGAATTGTAGAATACAGGGCACTTTCAGCCGGTAATACACCTGTTTGCCGCGCTTTTCATCGATCACCACCCCGGCCTGCTTGAGAACGGTGAGATGTTTCGAGACCGTTGAAAAATCGGCGTCGATATCCTCGACCAGCTCGCAGACACATTTCTCGCCACCGGCCAATTGCTCAGCCATCCACAAGCGGGTCGGATGGCCCAACGCCTTCAGAACATTTGCTTTGGCCACGATCAAGGCCTTTTCTTTTGCATTCATCGCTACCTCACGCTGTCTTATTTGGCAAAAAACCAAACGTGAATATCAAGAAAAATTGCCTGCCGTGTGCGATTCAAGGGTGCGGCTTTTTCGCCCGCAGCTGCCACCAACAGACAACCGCCATGCCGACTATCAACGACGCAAGCCAGACCAGACGGCTTTGGTAGCGATCATGGGGATTGGAAAGCCCCCCGCAGATAAAGGCATTGCCAAGCAGGGCGAGAAACATGAATAACGCCGCCGCCGCCAAATCGTGTCGCCCGGAGCGTAGACCCCACGCGATGACCAAGAACAGGCAAAGGACGGACAGGTGGGCAACCGGGACATGTATCTGATTCACGGCATCAAGTAACCGTTGAGTAATTTCGCCTTGCTGCTGGTGCGCTGCATTGAATGCTTTGGCAATGTGTGGTGGCAGGAGGTTGGTGAAAACATTTCTCGTATCATTATGAATTTCCCCCAACTGATCACCGGATTTAATTAAGACCATCTGTTCGGCGGTGGCTTGCAAGGCCGACCACGCGACGGCACCAGGATAAGTCTCAATACTGGCCTTGACCAGATATCCCAATTCGGCGTCGGCGGCTCCGCTCCATTCACCGATATTTCGAAACGCGGAGTTTTTTCCCCAAAGAAATGCATCTCCGGTATTGGGAATACGGTTTTGTAGATCGCACAGTTTGATGCCGGGGACGGGACAATGCTCGGCCAGCCAACGTTGGGCAATGCCGGCCTGCACCAGTCGCCCGAAAATATAAACAGGGCCCCCTGGCGTATAGGTCGCCTTGCCCACCAGGACCAGATGGAGCAACGGCATAAGTACCAGACTCGCGGCCACAACCGCCACCGGAGACAGCCAGTTTATGGGCAGATACCAATTCTGTCTTTGTACAAGTAACCGCGCTACCAGAGTGACCAGCGCCAGTCCAATTGCCAGAGCCATACCGGACATATGTGACATCAATCCTAAGAGAGTTATCGCCACAAGTCCGACGCGCTCCAACTGCCCCAGCCTGTGCCAACGAAACCCAAGAAGCCAGAGCGCCAGCACCGCAAGAGGCACAAGTCCATCGGGCATCAATTGGCTAACACACCATGAAATACCGGTCAACAAACTCAAACCTACACAAAAAAATGCCGTGGCTCTTGGCCCCGACGGCAAATCATGACAACGCAGCATCAGGTGAATCAACCAGGCGCTGCAGAGCGCTTGCCCCAAAACCGGTCCATAAAAGGACCACCAACCAAATGATGATGCCCAGAGAAATAGACCGTAGAACAACGAGCGTCCAGGGGTGAGTTCCATGGTCAGCACCCGGCGTACGTATCCCCCGGTGTCGAAAAAAACCAGAGCGAAACCATTCCAAAGGGCAGGAGAAAGCAGCGCTGCCACACTGACTGCCAGAGAAATCATCCAGGCGAAACCGGTTGAAAGAGTTGCAGGGCTGGTTGAGAAGGGTGAAAAAGGTGCCATTCTGGTTGTCATCGCATTGTTCTCTTGGATAATCTATTTTCTGGCGTCAAACTTGTATCAGATCGAGGCAATCAACAGTGAAAACGCCTGTTCTACCGGAAGTGCAGGGGCCTTGAATGGGTATTAGGGTGAAGGAGGAGGAAAAGTAGCTTTGTCGGGAGAGACACAGCTCCCCATAGCCAATCCAACCCTTGAGGCGGAAAAGCTAGCGTGTCACACCGGTTTTGGCAAGGGTTTTCTTCTTTGCCGACAAACCACAGGGGTCAAGTGCCGTCGCCGAGCTGCACTCCTTATGCAAGAACGTTTGCCGGCCGCCTGCTAGTGCTTGCATAGCGACTTCTTTCTAAGGTATACCATATTCAAAGGTTCTTGGAGGTTTACAGGAATGCATAAGTGCAAAAACAGCTATCAATCCGAAGAATAATCACTTTGACCAAAACCGCAAGAATCTCATCCTCGTCGCTGCCCAAGGCGACACACCAACCATCACAACCCATGCAACTGCCATGAACGAGATCACCCTCCGCGATGTCGATGCCCACGATGCCTACATAAACCGGGAACTCAGCTGGTTGTCTTTTGCCCGGCGGGTTCTGGAAATCGCCGAGGATCCCGGGCAGCCACTTCTAGAACGGCTCAAGTTCGCTGGAATCATGGGAATGATTCTTGATGAATTTGTGATGAAAAGGATGGGTGGGCTGCACCAGAAACGCCGGACCAAGCCGCAAAAACTGAGCTACGACGGCCTCACCCCCTGTGAAGAACTGGCTCTCTGTTGGGAAGAACTGCAACGGCAGATGCGGATCCTCAGCGACCTCTTCGCCGATGTCCTGCGACCGGCACTTGATGCCCAGGGGATACATTTCAAATCCTACGATACACTGGGCAACGAAGACAAGGAGTTCCTCACCAGACACTTCGAGGCTTCCGTTCTGCCGATTCTCACTCCGCTTGCCGTCGATGCCGCCCATCCGTTCCCTTTCATAAGTAATCTCAGCTTCAATATCGCCATCGTTATCACCCAGGAGGACGATCGCACTCGTTTTGTCCGCCTGAAGGTGCCGGCCAACCGCAAACGTTGGGTGGCCCTGCCCGACAATCGCGGCTTTGTCCGTCTTGAAGAGATTATCGCCAACAACCTTCGCCTCCTCTTCCCGAAAGCGGCATCCTTTGCTACCTATTTCTTTCGCGTCACCCGGGCAGCCAAAGACAATCCCTGGGATCGTGCCCGTCTTGATGAACTACATACCGAAGATATGGAGCCGGGCAGTATCATCGGCATGGTGACCGCCGAGCTGAACTTCCGTAAATTTGCAGGCATTGTGAGGCTCGAGGTAAGCGAAGACACCCCGACCGATCTCCGCGCCTGGCTGATTGAACAACTGGATATCGATGCCTCGCAGACCATGGCGATTCGCGGCATGCTCGGTTACGGGGATCTGCTCGAACTAAAGATCGACGGCCGCAATGACCTGCGCGATGCCCCGCACATTCCGAAAACCCACCCAAACCTCAAACATCTCTCCCCCGACGATTGCAATGCATTCTTTGCCGAGATCACGCGCAACGACCTCCTCATCCATCTCCCCTATCATGACTTCGACACCTCCATCCTCCGGCTGCTGCAACATGCCGCCACCGACCCGAAGGTTCTGGCGATCAAGCTGACCATCTACCGCACCGCCACCCAGTCGCCCATCGTCAAGGCGCTGATGGAGGCTGCCAAGCGCGGCAAACAGGTGGCCGTCCTCGTCGAGATCACCGCCCGCTTCGATGAGGCTCCCAACATCGCCTGGGGAAAACTGCTCGAACAGGCCGGTGCCCATGTGGTCTACGGGATGGAGCAGTTAAAGACCCACGTCAAGCTGGCAATGGTCGTCCGCGAAGAAAGCGACGGGATTAAGCGCTACGTGCATATCGGCACCGGCAACTACCACACCGGAACGGCACGACTGTACGGCGATCTGGGGATCATCAGCTGCCACGACAAGTTGGGCTGGGATGTCAGCCGACTCTTTAATGAACTGACCGGTGCCATTGCCGCCCAGGAATATAACATGCTGCTCGTGGCCCCCCACAACATGCGCGAACGGTTTATTGCCCTTATCCGCCAGGAGGCCGAGGGCCATAAAGCCGGCAAGCCTTCGGGGATCAAGGCCAAGATGAACCAGCTGCAGGACCGAGAGATCATCCGCGAACTGTATCTGGCCAGCCAAGCCGGAGTACCGATTTCCCTCAATATCCGCGGCCTGTGCAGTTTGCGGGCCGGCGCACCGGGCCTGTCGGAGACGATTCGGGTGTACAGCATCGTCGGTCGCTTTCTCGAACACAGCCGGATCTATCGTTTTGAAAACGGCGGCGACCCGCTTTTCCTCATCGGCTCGGCCGACTGGATGAAACGCAATCTCGAGTCGCGGATGGAAACCATCATGCCTGTGGAAAACCCGGAAATAAAAGCTGAACTGGAAAATATTCTTGCGATCTATGAAAGGGACAATACCTTCTCCTGGGATATGCAGCCGGACGGCAGCTACCTCCGCCGACAGCCTGGGAAAAACGAAGAACCAATCACGGCACAGCTGTACTTTGCCCAGCAGCTTCGGTCAATAAAGAATACCTCTGATTGAAATCCGGAACAACTTGGAAAATCTTAGGAAACAATCACTTGAATCACGCTTGTCTCGTCGGCACCATCCTCCGCTACCATCAAAACGTAGAGAAAATGGCCGCCTGCAGCATATTGAGGCTGGCATTATGTTCGTATATTCCGGCGTTGGATTGATGATAGTAGATATATTCGAGACCCCAGCCTTTCCCGATGAGAAGCCGTAGACCCAGCTTCGACGCCAGGAAAAATGGCCCACCCAGATCATGCTTGGTGAACTTCGTCTCCCCGGCCATCAAACCGGCGCCCAAGCCGACAAGGTAATGAATCCTATCGTAGGGTCTGAGGACCAGTTCAGGCATTAAAGAAACCTTCCCAACTTCGGAATGTTCAACCTGGCTTTCGCGGATTATCCCTATACCGAGTTCAACAACGGAAGAAACCAGGAGAGTATCGGCAACGATCGTTTTATAGGGCAATGGTTCACGCACAAACATCTCGTATTGCAGAAGATCGGTATTATCCCACAACTGCCTGGCGCATCCGCCGCCCGCCTCAGTTGCAGCAGCAACCGGGGGTTGGAAAAGGAAGAGGAAAAAGACAACAATGCCTAACATATATTTTATTGAAACCATAATGCGTCACGTCCAATACTATAGGCTCCTAAAGAAAGTCCGCCAATCGAACGGCATTAAGATAAAAATCCTGAATCTTGGCGGCTGATATCTGCAGATCCGTAAGCTGACTTTCGAGGTTCGACCAATCACATCTCTCGAAATATTCTACCAATCGAAGATACGGCGCGAGTTTTCCTCTTTTCTTGACCAGTGCGTCGCTCACTTGTGCCGTCAAAGGCAATTGGCCGACAAGATACTCCATTGAATGATCGAGCATGGCATCGAGCATGGAAAAGAGCCCGAGCATGAAGAATTCACCGCTGTCAATCTTCAGCTCGACGGCAATTTGCTCAAGAAATTTTGCCCGAATAATCGATATTCGCAGCAGTTCATCGGGTTTATCGTTAACCAGCCGGCTTGCGGCGATAAGTGAGATGAACATCCGGATCCCCCGTTCTCCGATGTAGGCGATAGCCTGTTTAATCGAAGAAATCGGCTGGAGTCTCCCAAAATAGGCGGAATTGAGATAATTGATCAGCTTATAGGAAAGGGACACATCCTGATTGATCAAATCCTCAAGTTTCTTGGAATCGATCTCCGTTCGGTTGACTTCGCAGATCAGTTGCATAATCGTCAACTGCGAAGGGGAAATATCCTTATTTTTAAGAATTTCCGGCTTGGCAAAAAAATAGCCCTGGAAATAATGAAACCCCATAGCCTTCGCTTCCATGAATTCCGCATGGGTTTCAATTTTTTCCGCCAAAAATTCACATTTGTTGCCTTGCATTTGAGAAAGCAGGGTGGCTATTTCTGTTATCGGAGTGAGGCGAAAATCAATTTTGATGATTTGGGCGATTTCAATGAGCGGCTGCAGGTTGTCGCGGAAGACAAAATCATCCAAGGCCAGGGTGTAGCCCTTTTGGTGCAAGCCCTGGCAGGCGGCGATGACTTCACTCGTCGGCTGCACATCCTCGAGTATTTCCACCACCACCTGATTTTGGGGGAACAGGGTCGGGGTGCCGCGAAGCAGCAGCTCTTCGGTAAAATTGATAAAAACCATTTTGCCGCCGGAGATGCGCTCTATCCCCACTGTAAAAAAAGATGAAGACAGGAGGCTGGAGGTCGCCGTCCCTCCGTCGATTCCGGGAAAAGCATTTGCCATACCGGTGCGAAAAAGCAGTTCATAGGCGAACAATTTCTTGTTTACCTGCAAAATCGGTTGCCGTGCGACAAATACATCCATTGCTGCGCCCCTTTTCTAGCCGGCAAAGGCGGGGAAAAAAGAAATGCATTCTTGAAAACCGCCAATCTCACAACTGATTATATACGGATTTTTCCCGTAGAGACAAGCCCGGAGTATCTTTTTCCGTTTCCACTCGCGGCGCTTATCATTGAAGCATGAAAAAGGGCGTGTCCAAAGACTCCAGTTTATCGGAGCCAGGACTACGTCGGGGGGATCAAGCCTTTCCAGCCACCATATCTTTGCCGAACTGCTCAGCCTTGGCCATCTCGTCGGGCAATCCCAGAACCGCCTTCCTTTTGTCCACTCCTTTCACCAGAAATTCACCGCCATACTTAACATCCATGGCGTCGAAGATATACCTGACGGTCAAGATGCTGCAGTCAAAGATCTTCGGGCCCTTGGTGGCCGAGGTGGAGAGAAGGTAGCCTTTTCGGCCTTCTCCCTGACGAAATCTTTCCTGCAGCAGGTATTTCCGCGACCAACGGGCCTGAAACCGGTCGCCGCAAATCTTGCACTGGGCCGAGAGGGCGTAAAAATAGACTGGGCTGACCAGGAGTATCCGGTCGGCTTCGTCGGCTGCCTGATAGATATCGGTCATGTCGTCCTTGATAACGCAGTTGCCGGTTTTCTCACAGCCACCGCAACCCTGGCAGGGCCTGATATTCAGGTCGTTGAGCCGCCGGTATTCAACCGTTCCGCCGCCCTGCTCTACCGCCTCGGCCACTTTGCGGGCCAGGGTCTCGCTGTTTCCGCCCTTGCGCGGACTTCCCAGTAGCACCAGCAATTTCATAGCATGTACTCCCGTTCTTCTTTAAGGTCATAGTTTTTGTTTGCGTTCCTTGAAACGATTAAGAATAGTACCATTTCTGTGAAAAAATCGCAGAAAATCATTTCCTGGAAACCGTAAATAGTATACATATATAGTATACATTTTTCCCGGTCCCTTTATTTATTGAATCGCCGAGCAGTATGATTTTATTATTCCTCCCCTGTTGAAGTTCTTTTACCCTTGCATAGGAATGAGATTTATTGTTATGTAAGAAGATGAATACCCTCTCCTCCAACATATTCGCCATCAAACGTTACGCTCTTCATGATGGCCCGAATATCAGAATGACGCTCTTTTTCAAAGGTTGTCCGCTCGCCTGCTGGTGGTGTCACAACCCTGAGGGGATAGACTTTTCCTCGAAAATTCTCTTTCTTGCCGAGAAATGCCTGGGCTGCGGCGAATGTGTTGAGCGCTGCCCGGAGAAAGCCCTGTGCATGACCACAGAGGGCGTGGCTCGCACAGGCGACAAATGCACCTCCTGCGCCACCTGTGTGCAAACCTGCCCGGTTCTGGCCCATGAGGCAACCGGAAAGAGTATGAGTGTTGCCGAGATGGTCGCCGAAATCAAAAAAGAACTGCCCTTCTTTGACCAAAGCGGCGGCGGTATTACCTGCTCGGGCGGTGAACCGCTTTGCCAGCCGGAGAGCCTGCTGGCACTGCTGCAGGCCTGCGGTCGGCTGGGCATACACCGGGCAGTCGATACCAGCGGCTTTGCACCGACCGAAACCCTTTTGCAGGTCGCCCATCACACCGAACTTTTTCTCTATGATCTTAAGCACATGGACAGCACTATCCATGAACGGTATACCGGCGTTGGCAACGATCTGATCCTTAGTAATCTGAAGACACTTGGCGACAACGGCCATGCCATCAGGATTCGCATCCCCCTTATCGGCGGTATCAACGACGATGCAAAAAATATCCGGGCAACGGGCGCCTTTGTCGCCGGGTGCAAGGGAGTGCAGGGCATCGACCTGCTACCCTACCACCCTTCCGCCACCGCCAAATATCGCAAGCTCGGTCGCAGGTATGCGGGGGCGGCGCTCCTCGCCCCGACCAAGGAACAGGTGGCCGATACTGTGGAAATATTGAAGAATTATATAGTTGATGTCAACATCGGAGGATAGGATGAACGCTCGAATAAAGAAGCTGCGAACCGAGAGTTTTGAGGCACAGCCAACGATTTCCATAGAACGGGCTCTTCTCGAAACCGCCTTTTATAAGGAAAATAGCGGCAAATACTCGCTGCCGATCCTGCGTGCCATGTGTTTTCACCACCTCTGCAGCCAGAAGACCATCTATATCGGCGAAGGCGAACTCCTTGTCGGCGAACGCGGCCCGAAACCGAAGGCCGTTCCGACCTTCCCGGAACTGACCTGTCATAGTGTCGAAGATCTTCGGATTTTAAACTCGCGCGCCATGGCCAGCTACCGGGTGAGCGAAGAAGACATCCGCCGCTATGAAGAAGAGGTCATCCCCTACTGGCAAGGCCGCTCCATGCGCGACCGCATCTTCAGCAATATCCCGGGCGAATGGCGCATCGCCTATGAGGCTGGCCTGTTCACTGAGTTCATGGAACAGCGGGCACCCGGCCATACCGCCCTCGACGGCACCATCTACCGCATGGGCATGATCGATTTTAAAGAAAAAATTGCCGACCGGATCCGCCGTCTCGATTTCCACAACGACCCGGAGGCCTCCGACAAAACCGAGCAGCTCCGAGCCATGGCCATTGCCTGCGATGCGATCATGGTTTTCGCCCACCGCCACGCCGACCTGGCCGAAGCCATGGCAGCCGAAGAAAAGGACCGGCAGCGCCGTGAAGAACTGCAGCGGATAGCGGCAATCTGCCGACGGGTTCCGGCCGAAAAACCGCGTACCCTGTACGAGGCACTGCAGATGTACTGGTTCGTCCATCTCGGCACCATTACCGAGCTGAACGGCTGGGACGCCATGACCCCCGGGCACCTCGACCAGCACCTGCTGCCGTTTTACGAGAAAGATCTGGCCGAAGGAGTTCTTGACCGGGAAACTGCCAAGGAACTCATCAGCTGCCTGTGGATCAAGGTGAACAACCACACCGCTCCGCCAAAGGTCGGGGTCACCGCCAAGGAAAGCGGCACCTATAACGATTTCACCCAGATCAATCTCGGCGGCCTGAACACGGCCGGGGCCGATGCCTCTAGCGAGGTGTCCTATCTTTGCCTTGAGGTCTCCGACGAACTGCACCTCCTGCAGCCCCAGCCGAGCGTCCATATCAGCGGCAAGACGCCGGACCGCTTCCTCAAAGCCGCCACCAAGGTCATTCGCAAGGGTTACGGTTATCCCTCGGTGTTCAATACCGAGGCAGTGATCATGGAACAGGTGCGGGTCGGCAAGAGTGTCGAAGACGCCCGGGAGGGCGGGACCAGCGGTTGTATCGAAACCGGTGCCTTCGGCAAGGAGGCCTATATCCTCACCGGCTACTTGAATGTCCCGAAAATCCTCGAAGTCACCCTCAATAACGGCGTCGATCAACTGACCGGCAAGATGGTCACCATCGCCACCGGCGACCCCATCACCTTCAAGAATTTTGAAGAATTGTACTTAGCCTTTACCCGGCAGCTGGAATATGTCGTCGATCTGAAGATCCGGGTAAACAACTACATCGAGCGGATGTACAGCAAATATTCTCCCGCCCCTTTTCTCTCGGTGGTCATTCATGACTGCATTGAAAAGGGCAAGGACTATTATGACGGCGGTCCACGCTACAACACCAACTACGTCCAGTGCTGCGGTATCGGCACGGTGACCGACAGCCTGTCGGCGATCAAGGCCCATGTCTTCGATGAAGGTACGATCCCTATGGACAAGTTGCTTTCCGCCCTGCGCAACAATTTCCAGGATAACGAGGCGTTACGTTTGCGGCTATGGAACAAAACGCCATTTTTCGGCAACGACGATGATCGTGCCGATGCGATTATGCAGAGGGTTTACGATTCCCTATTTACCGCCATCGACGGCAAACCCAATACCAAGGGCACGGTGTACCACCTGAACATGCTGTCCACCACCTGCCACGTCTACTTCGGCAAGATGCTCGGTGCCTCGGCCAACGGCCGCTTTGCCTGTCTGCCGGAATCGGACGGAACCTCACCCTCGCATGGCGCCGACCGCAACGGCCCGACGGCGGTGATCAAATCGCTCAGCAAGATGGATCAGTTAAAATCGGGAGGTACTCTCCTCAACCAACGCTTCTTGCCGAGCGTTCTCGCCACCGACCGGGACCTCGACAAACTCGCCGGCCTTATCCGCACCTATTTCACCCTCGGCGGCCACCATATCCAGTTCAATGTCGTCGATACCAAGACCCTGCGCACCGCCCAGGAGCATCCGGACGAATATCGCAATTTGCTGGTTCGAGTCGCCGGCTACAGCGATTATTTCATCGATCTCGACCGCGAACATCAGGAAGAGATCATCAGCCGTACGGAGCAGGAATTGGTATAGAAGGAGTTAAAAAGACTACGGCCGAAGGTGAAACACCTTCGGCCGTAGTCTTTCGGCAAACTGTTCTGGCGAAAAGCCTAATTTGCTGTTGCCTCGGCAATAGCATCGCAAACGTAGCCAATATTTGCCTCGGTCAAACCAGCCAGATTGATCCGGCCTCCGGCCACCACGTAGATACTTTTATTGGCCCGCAACCACTGCACGACTTCATCCGACAGACCGCTAAAGGAAAACATGCCCCGCTGGCTGGTAATGGAGGAAAAATCGCCCTTCACACCGCGCGCGGCAAGCCCTTCGACCAGTGCCAGCCGCATCGCCTTAATGCGGTTGCGCATGGCCGCCAGTTCCTGCAGCCACTGCTCGTGCAGTTGCGGGTTGGAGAGGATGGTTGCGACAACCAGTCCGCCATGGGCCGGCGGGTTGGAATAAATAACCCGGATGGTGGTCTTCAGGTGACTCATCGCCACCGCTGCGTCCGCCGCATTCGGGCTGACAATGGTCAGCGCACCGGTCCGCTCGTTGTAGAGACCGAAGTTTTTCGAATAGGAACTGGCGATAAAGAAATCGATGCCGGTGGCTGCAAACGCTTCAATCCCGCTTCGATCAGCTTCGAGCCCTTCACCAAAACCTTGATAGGCAAAATCGAGGAAGGGCACCCAGCCCTTCTCCGCCCCAATGGCGGCGACCTTTCGCCACTCGCCAGGCGTCAGGTCAACCCCGCTCGGGTTATGGCAGCAGGCGTGTAGCAAGACGATGTCGCCGGCCGGAATCTTCATGAGATCTGCAACCATGGCCGGAAAATCGAGGGCCCGGCTTGTTGCATCGTAGTAGGCGTATTCCGCCAGGGCGAATCCGGCCGTTGTAAAGACCCCCTTGTGGTTGGCCCAGGTCGGTCTGCTGATCCATACCTTGGCGCCGGGATAAAATTTTTTCAGCAGATCGCCACCCACCCGCAGGGCTCCGGTACCGCCCGGGGCGTGGGCGGTGGCCGCTCGGCCGCTGACGATGACCTCGTGTTTATCGCCGAACAGCAGTTTTTGCACCTCGGCGGCATACAGCGGATCGCCGGAAATGGGTAAATAACTTTTTGTGCCCTCCCGTTCGAGGAGAATCTTTTCGGCCGCCTTGACACAGGCAAGGATTGGCGTTTTGCCTGCTTCATCCTTATATACTCCTACTCCCAGATTGACTTTCTGCGGATTCGGGTCATTACGAAATGCGTCGGTCAAGCCAAGGATAGAATCGGCGGGTGCTGCTTCAATATTTTGCCACATAGGTATTTCCTCTTAAAGGGGTCCACAAAAATATGTAAAATTGCGAGGCGTTAGAATATAAGTATTTCTCAAACCATGTCAACAGGAATGAAAGCGGACAGGCTGGCTCCCGGCGGCACGAGGATAATCTGACAACTGCAGCTCCACGGTCGTCAGTACACACAATATCCTTAGGACAAAACACCAAGCGTATTTATCATTTATTCGATAAATCGGTAACTTGATCTTCCGGCAAACACATGGTAAAAAAGGTGCCCGGACTTTTATCCTTCGTGATCACCTCAAGTATTGAAAAGAAACCAGATGAAGAAAGCTCTAGCGGGATTATTTGTCGTATGTATCGTTATCGTCACCCTTCTTGCCGTGATCAATCTCGCACCCTCCGTTACTCCAAAGAAAAAAAACCACCCACAGGAATCGCCGGCGCAGCCGGTAGTGGACACAGCGGAGGAAATTATCAACCGCGCAAAACCAGCGCCTGCCCTTGTCCCCATAGAAATAGCCGAGCCTTCGGCTGGCGAAAGCAAGAGTCCGAATCTTGTATCGGAACCATCTCCCCCCATGGAAATCGATGCAGACCAGGCGCCAACGACAGGCAAGATACCTCCGCAACCGGCGGCTATAACCAGCAGCCAACAGGTCGACAACCAACCGGCACTCTATACCACCGAGAAGCCGTCGGAAGGTTCCGGGCTCCTCACCGATACCACGGAAACAGATGAAAATCAGATAATCGACCCACACTCGACCCAGGTTACCGCTGTTCCTCCCAAGCCGGTGAAAAAGCGATAACCGGCTCCGCGACTGTACGACCGGCCAAGGAAGCTAAAAACCTTGAGCCAGCGGTTACCCCCGAAGGCAACTACCCTCTATCGTAACCAAGGCCTCGCCAGTTTCTGGGTGAAGGCTCTCAACAGATAGCTTTTGACATCCGCTGCAATTCCGGTTTCTTGCCGATGGCGACGATAACATCACCGGCACTGAAGGTCTCTCCCGGTCCGGGATTAAAGACCATCTCGCCGGTTATCCTTTTAATGGCAACGATGATTACCCCGAATTCCTGACGGAGGTTGCTGCTGACCAGGGTTTTGCCGGTTATCGGCGAACCTTCGGCGATAATTGCCTCCTCCATCTGCAAACCGAGTTCAGTATGCATCATGGTATGGTCGAGAAAATCGACAACTGTCGGTTTATGCAGGATCTCCGCCATCCTCCTGCCTCCCATCTGATAGGGGCAGACAACTCGCGAAGCCCCGGCCCGAAGCAACTTGCTTTCATTCTTCACATCCGAGGCCCGGGCAAGAATGAAGATATCAGGGCGCATACCTTTGGCGGAAAGGGCAATAAAGACGTTATCGGCATCGGAACTGACCGCCGTTACCAGCCCCCTGGCTCTATCCAGTCCGGCGGCTCTCAGTGCCTCATCGGACGTTGCGTCCATGTTGAGATAGAGTATGCCGTCCGCCTCAAGTAACTCAATACTCGCCGGATCCTGCTCGATCACCACCAGGGGAATTTTGGCGGTTCTTAATTCCGTGACGATGATATTTCCTATCCGGCCATAGCCGCAAATGATGTAATGATCCCGCAATCCGGCAACCTGTTTCTCCAATTTTCTTCTCCCGAGGACTTTCCTGAGTTCGCCTTCCACAAAGATGCGGGCGACCTGCCCGAGGGTATAGGTCATGAGGCTGATGCCCAGGACAATGATGATGATGGTGATTACTCTCCCGAGGTCGGAGAGGGGTTTTATTTCTTGAAAACCAACGGTACTGATGGTGATAAGGGTCATATAGAAGGCATCAAAAGGGCGCATGTCTTCGACAATGACGTAGCCGCTGGTGCCAAAAACGAAAATACCTACAAGGAGGAAAAGCGAGAGTTTGAGTTTAAAGAAGTCCATGGGTCTGTAACTTGGCCATCTCGTTGCAAATTGATTTCCGCAAGAGTGACAATCCTAGACCTTATTTACCATGAAAACCCGCGAGGTGCCAGGCCATTCCCACAGAGTCGACAGGAGTGGCCGAACAATGCTTGCGGCTTTGCAGGACGGCAAAAAGTCCCGCGACACTCCACCAGAGCCAGCCCGCCCGCGTCTTAAGCAACCAGATCCACCTGCTGCATAGTAACCACGCGACCGCTTTCCATTACCGCAAGACCCGTTTCCCGCACCTGGCCAAGCAGTCCATTCTTGTCATCCTTTAGCGAAAAAGGTGTTTCAATATTGCCAAGGTATAAAGCGCCAATGTCAGCCTTGCCAAGTGCTATCAGCTGATCGTTACCTGCACTGTCCTTCGACCAGATGCGTAACTTCGCGTAGATGGCATCTTTTTCATCGATCCAATTATCGCCGTTATTGTCATAGGCTCGCAGATCGCCAAAACCGTTGCCGGAAGCAGTACCGAAGAGTTCGCTGCCGTTATTGATCGTTCCGTCATTATTTTTATCAAGGGCAAGAAACCCGCTTCCCGGAGCTACAAAGGCTATTTGCTCCTTGGTTCCGTTGGCATCGATATCAAAACTGAAGTCCCGCTGCGTCAACTGGGTTGCGGCCCCGGAAAAATTCACCACGAGGGGGTCTTTCAGGGCGTCCCCGGCGCGGATGTTGATATTCTGTTCCCTCGAAAACTCCCGGCTCATGCTGAGGGCCACTGAAAAATCGATGGTCCGGCCATCGGCGGTGGTGATCACCCCGCTGGCGGCAAAGTCGGTTTTCTCGGATTCAGAGTGGGATTGGTGATAATCATACACCAAGCCGTACCCTGCACTTTCAGGTGCGGCTGCCGGTGCTGCCTCAGCTCCCTGGGCCACCGGCACGCTTGTTGCCGCTTGAGGCGCCATGACTTTTGCCGGATCGATAACGTGGAATTTGCGACCGGTCAACCGTTCAAAAAGGGCCTGGAGGATTCTCATATTGAGATCGCCGAGCATCTCCTGATCATCGGAAGAAAGAGCATCGGAAGGTTGAGCCTGGCGACTTTGAACATCTCCCCGGGAGAAAAGAGACACTTGATCCGATATTTGCTTTTGCATCTCTTTTACCAGATCGAGCACACGGCCTGTTCTGCCGCCTGCTTCGCTTACCTGCAGCTCCCTGCTGTTCTGCCAAACAAGCAGGGATTCACGTTTCTGGTTTTGTTCTATTGCGGTATTTTTGGAGTACAGTTGGATTGCAGAGTCAGCAATTCTCATGAGATGGCCCTCCCTGGCTGCTGTTGTCGGATAGAAGCGTGGTTAAGTCATCCTTGACTTGTGAAAACCGGAATTCGCTCTTATCTGTATCGGTTGCATTTGGTGTGAGTTTAGTACCGTAGAAATTTTTTCTTGTTTTTTAAAAGAAAAAATTTCGTGAAGGTACTTCCGCCGCCCCCCCTTGTGGGAGCTTAGAAATAAATCAGTTGCGGGCGAAAAATCTTTGCGATAGGATACGGGCGCTTTTGCTCTATTTCTGCGCATGATATCTTCGTTTGAGAAAAGGTCCCGTTGCCGGGACTCGGTGAAAAATAATGATTGAGAAAAGACTTCGGATAGAAAAAATTGGCGGAACCGCCATGTCCCGTTTCGGCGAGGTGCTGCAGAACGTCATCCTCAAGGACAAAAATGATATTTACAACCGAATTTACGTTGTTTCCGCCTACTCAGGCATAACCAACGAACTTTTGGAGCATAAGAAAACCGGCCAACCCGGAATCTACCAGAGCTTTGAACAAAATGAAGAATATGAACCGGCGATGATCTCCCTGCAGAACAGGCTGTGTGAAATGAACCGCAGTTTCCAGGGCATTGGTCTCGATGTTGCCGCTGCCGACCGGTTTATCTGCGAACGTATCACCTTTGCCGTCAACATCCTGAAAAGCATGGACAACGTCATTTCGTCAGGCTACGTCAATCGCAGCGAAGTGCTCCTTGCCGCGAGAGAACTTCTTGCCTCCATCGGCGAGATGCACAGCGCCTTCAACAGCGCCAACATCCTGCAAAACCTCGGATACGACGCCACCTTCGTCGACCTGAGCGGCTGGCAGGACAGGCGGGAACGAACCATCGATGCCCGAATTCGCCATATTTTCGGGGGCCTTGACCCGTCGAAGACCATCTGCGTTGCCACCGGCTACACCAAGGGCACGGAAGGTATCATGCGCGAATTTGACCGGGGCTACTCGGAGGTGACTTTCTCGAAAATCGCCGTCCTGCTGAATGCCGGTGAAGCGGTTATTCACAAGGAATATCACCTTTGTTCCGGCGATCCGGTGATAATCGGCGCGGACAAGGTGCACCCGGTTTGCAACACCAATTTCGATGTTGCCGATCAGTTGGCCGACGTCGGCATGGAGGCTATCCACCCCAAGGCCTCAAAACCTCTGGAGACCGCCGGAATCTCCATCAGGGTGATGAATGCCTTTGATCCAAGCCACAGCGGCACTCTGATCACCAAGGATTATATCTGCCCGCACTCAAAAACCGAGGTTGTTACCGGTTCCAATGCGGTCACCTGCCTGGAAATTCACGATACCCGGATGGTCGGCGAAGTCGGTTTTGACATGAAGATCATGAAGGTTCTGCAGGACCACAACGTCAGCTATATCAACAAGGCCACCAATGCCAATACTATTGACGTCCTGATCGCCGAACGGGACTGTTCACAGGCCCTGGTCGACGCTATGCGCAAACGTTTCGAGGTGGTCACCACCCAGAATGTGGCCATTGTCTGCGCCATCGGTTCGAATATCGCCAAACCCGGCATCCTCGCCAAAGCCGCCCAGGCCCTGGCCGATGAAAACATCAATATCCTGTCGGTATCGCAAACCACCAGGCAGACCAATATGCAGTTCACCCTGCATCGCGACCATTTTGTCCAGGCCCAACGAGCCCTGCACCGGGCGCTCTGTGAAGAGGCCGACTGAGCCATAAAAAAGGGGGAGGAACCGGAGTCTCCGGTTCCTCCCCCGCCAAGCTCATACAAGTTCTTTTGCTAAACAATATTTACCCGCACATCCTCCGACAGGGTTTCAATCTCCTCGGCAATAATCTCGCCATCCGCATCAAGGGGAACCGAGAGCGTTAACCGAGCTGAAAAAACCGTGTCGCCGATGCCGTCCATGACGAACCGTTTACATTCCATATCCTCCACCCCGATATCCAGATTGGCAAGAATACTGCTGAGATCGCCGGTCAAACCTGGTCTGTCGATGCAGTCTACGACGAATTTGATAATTTTGGTGGCTGCACGGGGAGAGGTATTTGGCGGCGCATAAACAAAGCGGAGGCTGGAGAACCTCTCTTCGAGATTCGACTTCAGGGCCTTTTCCAGCCCTTCTTCAACGACGACATTCATTATGGCGGCAAATTGGCCATCGAGCTTGATTATCTTGCTGGTCAACCATTCCCCGCCTAAACTGCGAGTAGCCTGTGCCAAAACTTTGATGATCCCCGGAATGACCGGCCCGTAAACAGTGGTAATAAAATTGCTTTTCATACAGCTCCCCTGTTTTTGCAGAAAACCACCCCATGTGGTCGATCGTCCGCTTTTGCAGCCTGCAACTTAACACAAAATTTGCGGTAACTCTATCGCCCTTTTTGGAATATTCCGACCGTCCGGTACCAAATAAAAAAACCGCTGCGGCATAAAACTGCCGCAGCGGTTGATCTACGGGGTCGACAAACTGCCCCCGGTGTTTCTTATTTGTCAGCAGTTAGCCCATCGACTCGGCAACCGTCCTCGCCTCCGGCCAGCGCCGTGCGGCGACTTCGTCGGTAGAGTAATCGGGAAGAAGAATAGGTGCTACTGCCGGGCTATCGATCCCAGCCTCGGCAAGTTCTTTTTCAAATTTCACCACATGATCAAGGGTCAAGGCCTTCTGTTCCACCCCGGCCTTGACATAGGCGGCGGCATTCTTGCCGGCACGGCGGCCGAAGGTGATAATGTCCTGCAGGCTGTTACCCATTAACCGGTTCTCGCCGTGCACCCCGCCGATTGCTTCGCCGGCTGCGTAAAGCCCCGGAACCACGGTCTCGGTATTGCCGTTGATATTGATACCGCCATTCTGATAGTGCAGGGTCGGATAAACGAGCATCGGCTCCTTGCTGATATCGATGCCATGCCGTTCAAACTGGATAAACTTGGCAGGCAGTTCTTTTTTGACGCTGCCGGGGCCGTGCAATTCCTCGATCATCGGCGAATCGAGCCAGAGACCGACACGTCCGGTCGGGGTGATGATGCCCTTACCTTTTTCCATGGCCTCACAAATCAACTCCGCCGACTCGACATCCCGCGGTTCGAGAGGAAAGCAAAACTGCTCTCCGTCGATATTCAACACATGGGCACCAAGACCGCGAACCTTCTCAGTAATAAGCAGACCAACGTTCTGCTCGGGATAGGCGACGCCGGTCGGATGATACTGGGTCGAATGCAGGTCCTTATTACCGACACCGGCGCGATAGGCCATGATCACACCATCCATGGTGGCACCATAGTGGTTGGTGGTGGCGAACCCCTTGATATGCAAACGACCGAAACCACCGGTGGAGATAATCACCGCCTTGGCCCTGACAATGGAAAACTCTTTGGTCTCCATGTTGTAGAGGATGGCGCCGCCGCATTTACCGTCTTTATCGAGCAAAAGTTCGACCGCCGGGCTGAACTCAAGGGTAGTGATCTGCTCGCCCCGATTACGGACCTCGTCGCGTACCACCCGCATAATCTCGGCCCCGGTCATATCGCCGGAGGATTGCAGCCGCTTGCGCGAAGAACCGCCGCAGTGGCGAACAACGGTGCGACCGTCTTCATACTTATTGAAGATCATCCCGAGACTCTCAAGCCAGGCGATGGACAGCGGCGCATCGTTGGCCAGCGCCGCCACCAGATCACGCTGATTGGCAAAATGGCCGCCGCCGATGGTATCCATAAAATGATAGTAAGGGGAATCGCATTCATGGGTTGCCCCCTGAATTCCGCCTTCGGCCATAATGGTATTGGAATCGCCATGGCGCAGCTTGGTGGCGATGATGACCTTGCAGCCACCCTCGGCTGCCATGATCGCCGCCGAGGTGCCGGCCCCGCCGCCGCCGATCACCAGAACATCGGTGTCGAAATCGATTTTCGTCAGATCAACTTTCTCGGGACGTACCATGGACCGCGACTCAAGCAGCTTGGCCACGCCCTCCTGATACACGTCGCCTTTATTCGGGCCGACGGTTACCGTGCGCTTGCCGCTTTCTTGATAATCCGGATGAAATTTCGACAGGACCTCCGCCCTCTCCTGCATGGAAAGGGCCGGATAGTTTTCATTGCGCCTGGCCATGGCCACCCGAGCCGGACGGGTCGCCTCTACTTTTTTAATCAGTTCTTGTAATTCTGGTGTATAAGCCATTGTTATATCTCCTTAATACGGGAAGAGGATCGATCAGTTTGCATTATAAGTAGCGAGTCTCTTGAGGCTGCCAGGATCCTCTCTCGGCAAAATCGGGCTCACGCTCACGCTCCACGTATCTTTTTTCCAGTTCCTCTTTGCTCATCGCCGACAGTTCGCCAAGCATCGTTTCATATTTGCCGCTTTCAATGGCCGCAACTCTTGCCTTCAGATGTTCCGCCTGGGGCAGGATATATTTGCCGTAGACCCGGCGGGCCAGCTGTGCTGCATGGTACTGGGGTATTTCTCCCATGCAGCGGCTGGCACACAAACCACACTGAATGCAGTCGAAAGATAGCTTCGCCGCCTTCGCAATGTTGCCCTGTTTGAGGGCGGAGATGTAGCCAAGAACATCGACATCCATGGGGCAGGCCTTGGTACATTGGTTGCAGGCCACACAACGAAACAATTCCGGATAGAGGGCATGAATCGCTTCCGGCAGGCCGCCGATCTCATCAATACTGTAACCGGCACGGTTGGCCGGATAGAACGGGATCTGGGCAAGGTACATGTCGGCTGCGACAACCGTCTGGCAGGCGAGTCCGAAATGCAGCTTATAATCCCCGGCCATCCGGTATACGGTCGGACAGGCACCGCAGATGCCGCCGCGGCAGCCGGCACCGCGCAGGAATTTGAAACCGGCAAATTCCATGGCTTTCATAATGGTCAGGGTTTCCGGCACTTCGTACCTTTTGCCCATGATATAGACCGGGATGGCTTTGGCGCCCTCCGGCAGAATCGCCCGGTCGCCGGTTGCTACCCTGGGAGCTGTTTTCGTCGTTTTCTGATTTGTTTCACACATGATTCATATCTCCAATAATGCCCGATAAATTACATTGCCTGATGTTATCCGGAGCCTTCTTGCTTACGCTGCGGCCAAACATTTCTTACTCTGCAACAGTTCAACACTGATCTTGTCGTTCAGTTCGAAATGACAGATTTCCGTATCAAGCCCCAGGGCCACCGCCAAGAGCTGAGTGAAGTAATAGGTCGGAATATTTTTCTCGATCTTGCCCGCCGCAAGCATCTGTGGCTGCTGCTTGCCAAGGTTATACTCGCACAGCGGGCAGCTGGTGGCCAAGGCCTCGATACCTGCCCCCGCCGCCAGGTTGAGAATTGCCGCCGCGGCACTGTTGGCGCCTGTCGGTGCCCCGAGAACCTGATAGGAGCCGCAACATTTATCGGCGGCGTTAAAGGGCTTGACTGTGGCGCCAAGGGCCTCCAGCATCCCGGTCATCAAGGCAAAACTGCCGAAGGGTTCAATGCCGACCTCCGCCGGTCGATGCAAAGTGCAGCCGTAATAGGGGGCAATCTGCAAAGCGGTCAGGGGCACCTTCACCTTGGCCCGCAACGCATCCCAGCCGATCGTCTCCTGCAGGAAGGAAAGGTAGTGGACGACTTCCACCTCTCCGGCGTAGTCTATTTCCTCGTCCATGAAACGATTGATGGTATCTCGTTTCACCGCATCGTCCTTCATGATCCGATTGGCGCGCGCCAGGGTGTTGTAGCACATTGAGCAAAGGGTCACCAACCTGGTTGCCCCCTGCTCCTTGGCCCGCACAAGATTGCGCACCGGCCCCACCTGATGGATCAAATCGTCGGCGGTCAGCGAATGTACTGCCCCGCAACAGTTCCACCTGTCGATTTCTTGCACCTCGACCCCCAGAGCCTCCAGGGAGGCTATTGCCGCCTGGTCCAGGTTCTTGGCTTTGGTCTTCAAGGTGCAGCCTGGATAGTAACTGATCTTCATCGCTCTCCTTAACTGGTGAATTTTCTAAATCCGGCAACCAAGGCGATCTGCGGCATCTCGGCAATTACTTCCGGAGAAAGCTCAGACGGCTCAATATGATTATGGCTCTTACGCATTATCTGCTGCCGCAATGCCTCCATGACCTTGGCAATGTCAATGCCTCTGGGACATTTCACGGAACAGGCATGGCATGAGGCACACTTCCAATAGGTATTAATATTGGCCAGTTTCTCAACAAGACCAAATTGGGCCATGTGCATAACCTTACGGGGACTGAAATCCATCTCCTGGGCCATGGGACACATACCGGTGCAGGTGGCGCACTGCATGCAAACTTTTACACTTTCGCCACTCAGTTCTTTGAGTTTCTCAATCGATTGCAGCGATTGAGTCCGGGCAGTAATTGTTAATGTCATGTCTCTTCTCTTTGTAGATCCAATAAGTTTGTCCCGCTGTTTAATCCCGATAAACGGGATTCACCACAACATTTCCGGCACTATATTTAACAGATTGGAGATTTTTTTCAAGTGCGTTTATATCGTATTATATCAATTTGTTATTTATTGCATATGAATGAAGCCTCATTTTTTACAGCGTCAATCGGCAAAAATTGGACCCTGCCGGCCAGGGTATGCGAAACAGAAAGGCAATTAATCGCCGAAAGCCACCTTGTTGTTGTCAACCACTGTTTTGTCGGCTATTGAAGAGAGGATGGGTAATCGTATTTGTTATGATGCTAGCTTTTATCGGAAGGAGAAATACCTGTGAGTTCTCTACTCTTGAGTGTTGACCTGGAAGATGTTCGCGACTGGGTCAAGGATGGCGCCCGCTACCGGGAGGGAGTTCCCGAAAACACCAGGAACTACCTTGAGCAATTCAAACGCTGGGGAGTCAGGGCGACTTTTTTTGTGGTCGGCGAGGTGGCTCGGCGGTATCCGTGGTTAATTAAGGAAATTGTCGAGGCCGGGCATGAACTTGCCTGCCATGGCGATATCCATCTGCAGCTCGATAAACTGACGCCGAAGGGGTTTCGGGCCGATATGCAGCGTAATCTGGCTGCCTTGGAGAACGCCGGAGGCAAAGGGATTGAGGGCTTTAGGGCTCCGACATTTTCTTTGACGGCGCGAACCGCCTGGGCGCACGAGGTGTTGGCCGATCTCGGTTTTACCTATTCGAGTTCGGTGCTGCCGGCCGTCAATCCGCTGTACGGGTGGCCTAAATTCGGCAAAGATGCCCGAAAGGTTGCCGGTGGGCTCTGGGAATTACCGGTCACCCTACATGGGATTCCCGGCCTGTCGGTGCCCATCGCCGGCGGGGTGTATTTCCGGGTGCTGCCGTTTTTCCTGACAAGGTGGGCAATCGGCAAAAACCTCGGCAAGGGCCAGCCGGTGATCACCTATTTTCATCCCTATGATATCGACTGCAAACAGGAAAGATTCATGCATCCGGATCTCGGCGACAAGAAATACCTGAACATGCTCATGTATATCGGACGGGACAAGGTTTTGAAACGGCTGGATATCTTACACCGGTCCTTCCCCTTTCAGGCATATAAGGAGTATGTCAATTATCTTCAGGCGGGTGCTTCGGGACCGACAAGTTGAGATTTTTCCTGATCAGGGCCAGTTGTTCGGCAAGAAGCCCGAGGAAGAAGAAGATCAAACCGGTAACAAAGAGTAACAAGGTGCCGACCGACACACCGTCGCCACGCAGGAGAATCGGGAGACCCCACAAGGCGCTGAACAGCAGGAAAAAGAGTGCCGGTGGGAAAAAAAGGCGCATCGGGTCAAACATCGTCACCACATGAATTATCTCCAAAACCGTATCAAAAGCCGTTTTGATGCTGATGGTCGATGTGCCGGTTTTCCGGGGAACGACGGTAATAGGGTGTTCGAGCACCAGATGGCGCTGATTAATAAAGATCAGGGTGATGATATCGCTGAGCGCCATGTTGTCCGGGCAGAGATGCAAGTATTGCCTGACGAGACTCGTTACATAAATCTTCATGCCGGAGTTCAGATCATGGATGGCGATAGGCATAAGCAGACCGGCAATAAAATGAATCAATGCCTTGCCGGTTTTTCGGTAAAAACTTTCCTTATATTTTTTTCGATTGCCGATAACCATGTCGGCATCATTTTTCTTCAGGACCTCATACAGGGCGGTAACATCCTCGAGCCGATGCTGGCCGTCGGCATCGATGGTGATAACCAAGGAGGTTTTTGCAGCATTGATACCGGTCTTGATGGTCCCACCGTAACCGCGATTCACCTTGTGGTGGATGGGGTTGAAGAGAGCCGGTTCGGCATATCGATCAAGGAGTTCGCGGCTCCCGTCCTTGGAGCCGTCGTTGACAATAATCAGTTGGCAGCCGTTCTTGCGGCAGTACTCCAGCAACTCCGGCAAAAAAGACGATAAGGCCTGTTCTTCATTATAGGCGGGGATGACAATAGTAAGGTCATTCATACGAGGTTGCTGAAGGATGGGGTTGATTGTTGGTTACAGGAGAGAAAACCTGGACTGCCTGTCGAGGCAATAAATGTCATGGTTCGAATGCTTTCGAGTATATAAAGATGTAGAGCCCTGTCAAGTCAAAATAGGGGGACTTTCCTTGCCCGAGGTTCGCCTCCGTCCGGCGACACGCCGTTACGGCAGCGCCTGTGCGACAACGGTTTCGAGACTCGATGATAAAATCCAACCTTGACGGTTGGTTTCATCCCTAACATAGGTGAAGGGGCCGTGATTTTTTTGCGGATAGACCAGGCGGCCTTCTTGAATGGCCCCAACCGAGGTTGCCGATGTGAAGGGAGAGATGAGCAGTCGGGCATCGGCGGCGATCACCACGGCGGGCTTGAACCCCTGAAAGCGGATCACCGTTCCGGTCACTGCCAGGCAAAACAACAAGATACAGACAATTCTCACTCCGGCGCCGGTCTTGCCTCCCAGGCGGAACTTTACGGTGGCCGCTTGAAAAAAGGTGAAACCAACCAGCACCAGGAGAGCAAACACTGCCCACTGGTCGAGACTGAGAAAATGGAACAAGCGGTCGGCTCCTGCCGCTTCGCTGACAAAGAGACCACTTTCCTTGCGCACCATTTCGAGGTTGCCGATGATGTCCGAATCGGTCGGGGCAAGTCGCAGGGCGCGCTCATAGTTGACAACCGCCAGGCCGATTTTTCCGGCCTGGGCATAACTATTCGCCAGGTTAAAGAGTACCCCCGAGGAAAAACCGACCGCTGCCGTGAGTTCCTCGTACCGGGCAATGGCCTGTTGATAATCGCCCCGACTGTAGGCCTCGTTGCCCTGTTGAAAAAGCTGCTCTTCGCCTGCACCTGCCTGACTCAGTGCGCTTCGGCAAAGCAACATGCTTAAGGTTATGAGGATAATGCAACACAACCTTCGACTCTTCATGACAAGCCCTCCAACTCCCTTTTCATTGTCTGCAAATAGTCCTGCATCTTTTCCCGGGACAGGGTCGCCCCGCCGTAGGCAGCCGCATCGGCGGCGGCAAATATTGCCACCAGCGGCGCGTCCGGCCCGAGCCTGATTTTTAGGCCGGTAAGGCTGATGGCGGTCGGTGCCATGTTCCAGGACAGGCCCATCTGGTTCTGCATGGCGGTTCTTGCAGATGCAAGAAATTCGCGGCTATTGCCGGAAGCATACGCCTGTTCGACCTGGTTCAGGTCGCGAATGAGAAGATGGTTTTTTCGTCGTCGCAGTTCCCTTTCCGGATGTTTTGTAAGGTTCAGGCGTCGCAGTTGCCAAAGAAAAAGTGCGGCGAGGATGAGGACACAGAACGTTACCAGGACGAGGAACCAGCCCTTCGCAAAAAGCGGCACAATCTCCCGGTGAAAATCGCCCATTTGCAGATTAAGGGGCGCCATTTGCTCAAAACCGCTGCCGGGTTTTGCCGGACTAGCCGGGCTTTGTTGCGGCACCGGGGTATTTTGCGGGAGTGGCGGCGGAGGCTGCACCGCGACGCTTTTCGCCAATTTGATGGTGACCGGGGCACTTTTCCTGGTGATATAATCTTTTTTCACCGGGTCGAAATAACTGAAGGAAAGTGTTGGAATTTCGTGCACCGCATCGTTTTTGGCGACTACTGCCTGATCGAAGACCTTCGCCCCGGAATAGCTGTTTCCCTGAGGAGTAAACGTTGCCGCCGGGGCATAGGTTTTCCAGTCGGGGCTGTCGGGAAAGGATGGCGCCTCGACCCGGTCGAAATTGCCGCTGCCGGCAATTTCTATACTCAGTTTCAGCGGCTCGCCGACCTCAAGATCCTGCCGGTTGGCGGTCACCTTCAAGGTAAAATCGCCGATGGCGCCGCTGAAGTCCTTCGGCTGGCCTGCGACCGGCAGCGGGATGACATTGAAGACTGCCTCGGGACTGACCACGTCAATCGGTTTGCGCTGGGCGCCACCGAAAAAGCTTTCGAAGAACGGATCATTAAAGGTCGAATCATCGAACATATCTCCACCAAAAGGTGAGGCCGGCTGCCTTTTCTGAGGGATGAGAAGAGATGCCTCCATGCTGAAGGTGAGGGGGTGTCGACCGGCCTTAATGCCTGCGAGGGTGGTGTCCCAGGAGAGGACATGATAGGTTGCACCGCCCACCCTTTCCTGGGTCTGGATCGGTTTTTCCCGCAGTTGCGGCATAACCACTCCGTCACCGCGAAGGATCGGCAAAGAATTGATATCGGCGCGATATTTCTGGTTGAAATAGGCCTTGATCGTGATCGGTACGATTTCCCCCGGGTAATGATCGGCAAGTTTCGGAATGCGGATGAAGGCCACCTCCTCGGACGAACGCTCCGCCGTTCCTCCTGCGGTGCTACCCTGCGACGAGGTGGCGGTCACCTCAAAACTCATGGCTTTGGTGGAGGCGGTTTCACCGCCGGCGTTGACCTTTATCGGTGGAATGGTGTAGGTCCCCGGTTTTTGCGCCTGGAGCAGGTAACTGTTGGTAAGAGAGGAGGACATGCTGCCGTTGATGATGTTGATCCGGCTGGACTGGCCTCGGTTTTGAAAGCTGATTCCGGCGATTTCCGGCAACTCGATGGTCGAGATGCGGCTGGCACCGTTCACCGTAATGGTCAGCATGGCCCCTTGATCCACCGGGAAGGAGAGATGGCTGAGAGAGGCCTCAAGGGTGATATCCGCCCGGACTTCGCCACCGCAACAAAGGATGACCAGACAGACCAGGAGATATAAAGATTTGTGTGCTTGTTGCATTACCAGTCCCTGTCGATTTCTTTCTCTTGAGCCCTTTGACCCGCGGGCACAAAATTCAGGTTACCCTCTTCGTTCTTCAAGGCATTGAGCAGTCGCTCCGCCTCTTCCTTGGTCATCTTGCCAAGCTGTTGGCGTATCGCATCCGCCGCCTGTTCTTCTTTCTTGCCCCGGTCTTGTGCTTGTTCGCTTCCGGTCGGCTGCTCTTTTGCCTCTTCCGGTTGTTCTTCTCCGGGTTGTTTTCCGGCTTTATTTTCATCCCCTTTATCACTTTGCTGTTTGCCCTGCTGTTCATGCGACTGTTTGCCGGCGTTCGCCTGATCGGAGCCGTCTTTTTGTCCCTTTTTCTGTCCCTCGTCTTTCTTATCGCTGTCTTTTTCCTTTTGCTGCTCGTCCTGCCCGCTTTGCTTTTCCTGTTTCTCCTTCTCAAGCTGCTTTTCCAGCTCCTCCAACTGTTTGCTGACGATGCTTTTATTAACCTCTGCATCGGCATCGGCCGGATCGAGTTGCAGCGCCGAATTCAGGGAATTCAGGGCCTGTCGCCACTGGCCTGCCGCCGCTTTTGGATCTGCCTGACGAACCTCAGCACCTTTCTGATAATAGCTGTTTCCCCGGTTATAGTAGGCCTTTTTCTGGAGGTCAATCTTGTCGCTTTTTAAAGCCCCGCCAAATGCCGCGATGGAATCATCAAACATGTTGTTTTTGTAGGCGGCGGCCCCGAAATTATACATCAGGAGCGGGTCGTCCGGCTTCTCCGCCAACTTTTTCCGGTAGTACTCGGAGGCCTGCAGGTAATCGCCGCGCTTGTAGGCCTCTTCCCCTTCAGAAGCGTAACCATTGCTTGAACAACATGCCACAAGAAGGAAGACGAGGACGAGGGCCTTGCCGGCCCGTGTCCATTTCAATCTGCCGAGCAGCGATTTGACAAAAGGCAGGAGGGGTACGGTCAGCGCCACTTTCCTTTCGCCGATGAGCAGCTCGACAACGAGGAAGATGGCGGCCAGGGCTAAAGGCCATTCGAATCTCTCGACCGGAACCTTGTGGCGGCGTTCCGCCAGTTCCTCCTTGGGGATCAGTGCCAGCTTTTGTTGATAGATGCTCTCCAGGCCTTCGCCCGCCGGTCCGAGAGGGACATAGAGGCCGCCGCTTTTTTCGGCAATTTGCGTGAGCGTCGCCGCATCGAGACGGGAGGTGACGAAATTGCCGGCCCGGTCTTTGACAAACCCCTGGCCACTTCCGGTCTTGATGGGGATGAGTTCGCCCTGGCTGGTGCCTACACCTACGGTATAGATGGTTAAGCCCTGTTTGGCGGCGGCCTCGGCCGCCTGGACAGCATCGCCCTGGAGATTTTCACCGTCGGTGAGAATGATGAGAATCTTATGATTGGCCGCATTGTCGAGGGTCTGCACGGCCCGGTCGATGACCGCCGCAATATTGGTGCCACCCAAGGGAATGAGTTCGGTATTGACCGCCGACAGGGAGTGGAGAAAGGCATCGTAATCGATGGTCAGCGGGCACATGAGGTAGGCGCTGCCGGCAAACGGCATAAGGCCCACCCGATCGCCTTCACGTTTCTGGACGAAGTCAAGAATTGCAAGGGTAGCCCGTTGCAGGCGGTTGGGTTTGATATCTTCGGCCAGCATGCTTTTCGAGGTATCGAGGGCAAAGAGGAGGTCGATTCCTTTGCGCTTCACCTCTACCCACTGGTAGCCGACCTGCGGCCTGGCAAGCGCCACAAAACAGAGCAACACGGCAACGAGAACCAGCAGTTTTTTCAGATGGCGCCTGGTGGCGGAGATATTGCCGGTGAGGCGGCTGAGAAGCTGCCGGGCAACAAATTTTTCCAGGTTGGCCTGGCGTTTTCGTGCCAGGGTGCGAAAGAAAAAAAACAGTCCGAGACAGACGCCAAAGCCGACTATGAGCCAGAGAGGTTGCGACAAATCCATAGGGTTCCTCGGGGTTAAGGCAGTCTTTTACGGGTTGAAAAAATCTCAAAGCCGAGGAGGAGCAGGGCGATACCGATCAGGTAGGGGAAGAGTTCCCGGTATTCCTCGAATTTTTTAATGGTCTTGGTAGTTGTCTCCATGCTGTTGATTGCGTCGTAGATCTTGGTGAGCGACGCCGTATCGGTCGCCCGGAAATAGACGGCCCCGGTTTTTTCCGCCACTTTGGTGAGGGTGTCTTCATCGATATCGACCTTGGCCCGGATGAGCCTTCGTCGCCCGAAGGAATCGGTTACCGGCAGGGGTGCCTCGCCCCTGGTTCCGGCACCGATGGTGTAAACCTTGATGCCTAGAGTTTCCGCGGCCTCGGCGGCAATCAGCGGCCCTACGTTCCCGGCATTATTCATGCCGTCGGTAAGAAGGATAAGCAGCCGTGATTTCGATTTCTGGTCGCGCAGATGGTTGATACCGCTGCCGATCGCCGAACCGATGGCGGTGCCGTCCTCGACCATGTCGACACTTAAGGATTCCAATCTCTTCCGTAACCAGTCATGATCGAGGGTTAAGGGGCTGACCAGATAGGGGCGACCGGCAAAGGCCAAGAGACCGATCCGGTCGCTCGGGCGCTGGTCGATGAATTCATCCACCACCTTCTTGACCACCGCAAGGCGGCTGGCCGGTTTGCCGCCCAGGGTGAAATCCAAGGACTCCATGGAACCGGAGACATCGACGACCAAGAGGAGATCAATGCCGCTGGCCTTGATCTCGGCAGTAGTATTCCCTTGCTGCGGTCTGGCGAGGGCAAGAACGAGGAGGGCAAGAACGGCCAGGCGCACAAGGAGGAGGAGGGAACCTGGTCGCGCTTTTCTTGCCCCAGCCAGAGTCGCAGCAAGGGACGTTGAGGAAAACAGCAATGCCGGAGCAGCCCCGCGCCGGCCGTGCAGCAGGGCCAGAAGGGGCAACAGGGCGAGAAACCACAGCAGCTGCGGATGAAGAAATCTCATGACCGGCCTCCGGGTGGTTCAACTTCCGGTCGGGTACCGGTAATAAAAGTGCGTACCGCTTCTTCCATCTGCAGCATATGACGTTCATCGGCAACCAGATGGGCGAATTTGGCCATATCGGCTTGCTCCAGGCAGGCCCGCAGTGCCGCCCGGTGCTCGACCAGAGGGGCGTGGTCGGCATCCTTCAGGCCGGCGAAAAACTCCCGGGTCGTTTGCCGGGTCGAACGGAGGGCAAAGCGCAATTCGATATAGCGGCGGAGGATCTGAGCGGCCACATCCATATAGAGCAGATTTTGTCCGCCACTCAGTAACTGCCGCGCCTCGGCCAGCTCGATAAGGGCCTTGTCCCAGGGAGCAAGGGCCGGTGGCTGCGGCTTTTTCCGCCTTTTCAGGAAGTAAATAAGCAGGGCCAACAGCACGAGGGCGAGGATCGCTACTGCCGTCGGCATCAGGTAGGGCGGGTATTCGGCCGTCGGCAGAGGACCATGAATGTCGTGCAAGGTCTCGGTTTGCTTTGCTGCCTGTTGCCGCGGACCATTTTGCAGGGTCAAGGCGTCTGCACCCGGCTCACCGGCGAGGACGGCCTGCGCCGTAAACAACAACAGGGGTTGCAGGAGGATGGGCCGTCTCATGTCGCCCTCCCCTGCCGTATTTTAAAAAAATTCAGCAGCGACGGGAGATAGGAGGTATCGGTGAGCAGATCGAGCAGGTCGATGCCGATTGCCCGGATGACCTTCTGCAGGCTCTTCTGCCGTTCCCTGGCCATCGCCTTGTAGTGTCGCCTGACTTCGGCATCGGCGGTATTCAGCTCAACCTGTTGGCCGCTTTCAGCGTCCTCCAGGGTCAGCCAGCCGACGTCGGGGAGTTCGAATTCCCGGGGGTCGGAGACAATGACCGTAATCAGGTCGTGCCGCCGGTTACTGATCTGCAGCTTGGGCCGCAACTCTTGCAGGGCAGAGTCAAAATCGCCGGGCAGGCAAAAATCGGAGATAAGAAAGGCCACGCATTTTCTCTTGATCACCCGGTTGGTGAAATCAAGAGGTGCCGCAAGATTCGTCTTCCTCCCCTGCCCCCGGAAATAAAGGATCTCGCGGATAAGGCGAAGAATATGACCGCGCCCTTTCTTCGGCGGAATATACAGTTCGACAACATCGGTAAACAGCACCAATCCCACCTTGTCGTTATTGCGAACCGCCGAAAAGGCCAGCACCGACCCCACCTCGGCCATCAGTTCCCGCTTCGAGCTGTTGGCCGAACCGAAATCGCCGGAACCGCTGATATCGATCATCAGCATGATGGTCAATTCCCGCTCTTCCGTGAATTTCTTGATATGGGGGATGCCGGTGCGGGCGGTGACATTCCAGTCGATGCTGCGGATATCGTCGCCGGGCACGTATTCGCGAACCTCGTCAAAGTTCATGCCCCGACCCTTGAAGACCGACTGGTAACTGCCGGCCAGGCTGTCGTTGACCAGCCGCTTGGTCCGCACCTCGATCTGCCGGACCTTCTTCAGGATTTCTCGGGTAAGTTGCACATCCATGGTCGTTTTACCGCCTCTTAAGGGACTGGTACCGTATCGAGGATCTTTCTGATGATATCCTCGCTGCTGATACCCTCGGCCTCGGCCTCGTAGCTGATGCGCAGGCGATGGCGCATGACGTCCAGGGCCGCCGCCTTGACATCGTCCGGGGTGACATAGCCCCGGCCGGCAAGAAAAGCGAGGCAGCGGGAAACCACCTTGAGATTGATAGTCGCTCGTGGTGAGGCGCCGGTTTCAATGTACTGCTGCAGCTCAAGTTGATAATTCTGCGGCTCACGGGTGGCGTAGACTAAAGAGACGATATAGTCCTTGATCTTGCCATCCATATAGATAGTGTTGACGATCTTTCGCGCCGCCAGGATGTCGAACGGGTGGGCGACCGGGGTAACCTCTATCTCCGCATCGGTCCGTTCGAAGTTGTCGAGGATGCGTCTCTCCTCGACGCGACTCGGATAACTGACCACCACCTTGAGCATAAAACGGTCGACCTGAGCCTCCGGCAAGGGGTAGGTGCCTTCCTGTTCAATAGGGTTCTGGGTCGCCAGCACCAGAAACAGCTCGGGCAGGGGGAAACTCTGGGTGCCGATGGTTACCTGCTTTTCCTGCATGGCTTCAAGGAGGGCCGACTGCACCTTGGCCGGCGCCCGGTTGATCTCGTCGGCGAGGATGAGGGAGGAGAAGATCGGGCCCTTTTTCACCTCGAAACTGGTCTCCCGCGGATTGTAAATCTCCGTGCCGATAATGTCGGCAGGCAGCATGTCCGGGGTGAACTGGATCCTCCGGAAGTCGGTCTGGATTGCCGCCGCGAGCGTCTTGACTGCCAGCGTCTTGGCCAGACCGGGCAGCCCTTCAAGGAGAATATGACCGCCGGACAGCAGGCTGATCAACAGTCGCTCAATGAGATGCTCCTGGCCAATGATGACCTTGCCGAGTTCGTATTTGAGCGGGGCGATCCATCCGGAACTCTGGCCGACGGCCTCGTTGATCCTTTGAATCGAGGTAAAGACGTCGGCGGAGGGGGAAGAGCCATTCGAACCGGCAGGAGAAGCGTCCGGCAGGGCGATGACACGGGGTAATTTATCGAGCATAAATGTTCCTCAAACCTGGAATGAATGGATATATGGCTAGACAGCACATGGTCTCGATCCGGCAGGGGCAAAACTGATGAAAACCCCCGCCTCGGGATAACCGGACTCTTAAAGGTTGATAATAACCAGCCAACATTGCTATAGTCTTACATGAACATTACAATGCTGTAATGTTCACAAAACTATCGTTCGGTAGTATTCTTTTAAATGTGTCTGCCTTACGAATAAGCCATCGTTTAACAATAAGGAATCTGTTTCAATGTCATGTACGGCATAAGGGGCCGTAAAGAAATAGTGAACATAGTATGAGTTATTTCTTAACGGCCCCTAATTTCGCCAATATCTTTTGTTTCTTAACAATCGCCAACCACCCGCCCAGCTACCCATGCCGCAACTTTATTTAGACGAATACGCCAGACATCTTGCCGGTCGCAGGGTATGCATCGCCTGTCGGGAAGGCATCCTGCGCGATCATTTCGGCGAGATTGTCGCCGACATTAAATTTCTCATGCGCATGAACGTTGCTACCAGTCTCTTTCACAATCTCCCCAATCGCTTCGCCAATCAGAAGCTGTTGACCGAGCTTGAGAAAAAACTGCCGGCCACCAACTTCGTCCGTGTCGCACCGGAACTCGATTTCTACGAGGCGGTGCTCAGTCACCCCGACAGCATAGATAAGCTCATCTTTCTTGAGCGCCGCTATCTCATGGACCGGCAGGGCAAAAAAATCAACGCTCTCACCACCGGGCGGGTACTTGAGTCCCTGGCCCATTTTGGCGATCTTATCGGCAATGTCAATTTCAAGGATGCGATGAAAAGGATCTGCGCCAAGATCGAGGCGGGGACCTGCGACCGGGTGCATATCCTGCCGGCGGGCAAGGACACCATCAAACACGAACTCTTCACCGTGGAAGGTTCGGGGACGATGATTGCCAATAACTTTATTGAGGAATTCCGACAGGTGCACACCGATGAAGAGGTGGCCATAGTCTTTCGCATTTTGACCAGCTACAAGCGAGCCGGTTTTCTCAAGCCGCGCAGCAAGGAGTATCTGAACCGCAACCGCGAGCATTTTTTTATTACCGCCATCGACGGTATCGTGGTTGGTTGCGTCGAGCAGAAGGTAATCGATGCCCAGACGGTGGAGCTGGGGGCACTGGCCATTTCCACCCGTTTTCTCAAGCAGCGGGTGGGGGTGTACACGGTGAATGCCTTTATCCGCACCATGCTGGCACTGGGCTATCGTCGTTTTATCTCACTTACCGGCAATCCCAGGCTGCAGACTCTTTTTAAGCAACTGGACTTTGTCGAGGAGAGCCCGAGCGAATACAGCCGCCGGCAGAGTGAAAGCCCAGGGGTTCCAATGTTTTATAAAGCGGTGGAGGATACCGATGAAACGTCGAGATACATTTGAGGATGCCGAAACAATCAAGATATGTCAGGGGGGCATCGATTATCAAGGCATCGTGAAACATATCAATGATGGCATAGTGATTATCCGGGAAGGAATTATCATCTTCGCCAACAATGCCTTTTATGAAATCTCCCGAAAGACACCGGAACAGGTTATCAAATCGGATTTCTCCAATTTTATCGCTGCAAAGGATCAAGAAAAAGTAGCTGCATACTGCACAAGCCGGTTCTTCAACGAAGAACTTTCCGACCGGATAGAGTTCCACATGCCACGCGAGGATGGGGATGCAGTTATCGAAATGAAGAGCAGAGTCGTGGAGTGCGGGGGTGCCCCCGGACTGCTCGGCGCCTTGACCGATATTACCGAACGGCGGCGGACGAGGATCGAATTACAGCGGGTCAAGGAACGACTCGAAAGCATCCTCCACGCCATGAATGAGGCCATAGTCTCTATGTCACCGAACGGCTACAAGATACTGGCAATCAATCCGGCAGTCGAGGCACTCTATGGAATTCCGATAAGGGATTTCACCACCGGGGCTAAGCATGTCATGGATTTTGTTCATCCGGATGACATTGAAAAGGTTAGGAAATTTTACGATAATCTCCCTGAGGTGGAATTCGATCAGGCACAGTACAGGATTATCAGCCACAACAAGAAAGTCAAATGGGTTCTTGATGAAGGGCACGTAGTCTATGCAAGAGGCGGTGCGACACGCAGGATTGATCACGTAATCAAGGATATCACAGAGGAGAAGAAGGCAATCGATGCCCTCAGACAGAGCGAGGCCAAATACAAGGATTTTTTCAATTCGACGAGTGATATGGCCTTTGCCATCTCTCCCGAAGGAGTATTTATCGATATCAACGATGCCGGTCTCAAGTTTTTAGGTTTTGACAATAAGGAGGAGGCGTTGGCCAACAATGTCAGAGATTTCTATGTCGATGTCGCCGAGAGAACTGAACTTATTAAAGAGATCTACGGGAAAGGCCATGTTGTCGGCAGGCAGGTAAAATTCAAAAACAAAAAGGGAGAGCCCTTTGAGGTAGCCATTACTGCCCGCGCTAAAATGGATGATTCGGGACATATTCTCTACCATGAGGGTATCGTCCATAACATAAGCAAGGCCCTGGAAGGCCAAAGAAACAGAGTACTTCGCAACGCCGCCGGGGGTATGTGCCATTACCTCAACACGCATCTGATGCAACTCAATGGGGCGCAGACATTCATGATGGAAGACATGATCTCCCTCGATCAACTTATCAAGGTATTCGTCCAGGGGGAAAACCCTCAGGTGGCCATCTTGGAAATCAATAAGGTCATGAAATCAATACGCTCCTTCCACCAGAGCATCAGCAATGCCTACGAAAGAATTTCCGAGGTGACCAAAGCCTTTAACCAGGCTTTTGTTTATAAAGAGGAACCCTACTCCACCGAAACCATTCTGGACATTTTTAAATCCTATGGATACAAAGGGGACGAATAAAGAAAACAGCGCCGATTCGGCCACTTGGGATTCAAACAAAAGGAATCATTACCGATCCATCCGGTCACTCGCAACATGTCGCAATGGGGGGCGACAACGAACAGCGGGCAATGGAGAGGGCTCGGGAGATGATCGATTTGGAACTTGCCATGATAACGCAAGCGTAGAACATTATTGAAATGTATTGACAGTTGTGAAGGGTGTGTTATTTCTACGGTTGGTGATGAAAATGTGTTTTCCTTTACCCAACCAAACAAGACAGCTGGACAAACCATGACAAGTGATTGCCGACAGAACCGGTGGTGCAGCGCCTCTCCTTGGCGCAGCTGGCGCATAGAGCTATTCCGGAGTCGGTAGCATTTCAGGCTGAAACCCCCATTTCAAAAAGCCCCGCAAACCTTCTCCAGGTTTGACGGGGTTTTTCATTTCCAGCAACAGCTGTTCAGAGAAGAGCCCTCCAAGCCTGGCAAGAGCCTGCCGGGCATAACTTCAGGAGAGCGACGAATGAACAGTGTGATTGCCGAAATTCTCTCGGGCAGGAGAGCTTTCTGCCTTATTCAGAGACAGGACAGCGAGGAGATCCTCGTTCTTTTCGGGCAACCAGGACAATATGAGTATCTTACCGATATTCCGAGAAAATATGGTCATGGCGGCGACCGACGGTGCTACGACAGCATCAGCATCATCCCCTTTTGTCAGATAAAAGAGCGCGGTTTCGAGGTTCATGACGAGGGAGAAAAGATCCGCACCATTGTGGTCGAAATGCAGACCACTCTCTTCAAAAAGGACCTGTTGCGCCTCTTGCCGGATCGACCCATCCACCTTTTTGGCGATATAGAATACGACACAACCGAGGCGGAATACGCAGAAATTATCCGGCGGGTGGTGACTGACGAGATCGGCGAGGGCGAGGGAGCGAACTTTGTCATTCCGCGAAACGGCTGCGGTTGCATCGGCGGTTTTACCCTCGCTTCAGCTTGGAGTCTCTTCACTACCCTGGTGCGGGAGGATTACGGCACCTACTGGAAATATCTCTTCTACGATAGCACGCGTTTTTTTATCGGTTCGACACCGGAGCGTCATCTGCTGGTGGAAAGGGGCCGCGTCAAAATGAACCCGATCAGCGGCACCTTTCGCAAGGGTACCTCCTATGAATGCCGCCGGCATTTCAAAGAGGAACTACTGGGTTTTCTGAGCGACCCCAAGGAGATCAACGAACTCTTCATGGTGGTAGATGAGGAACTGAAGATGATGGCCCGGATGTGCAGAACGGGCGGGTCAATCGTCGGACCGCTGTTGAAAGAGATGTCCCAGCTCATCCATTCCGAATACATCCTCTCCGGGAACAGTGACCGGAATATCTTGGAACTCTTTCGGGAATCGATGTTTGCCGCCACGGTGGTCGGCAGCCCCGTCGAAAACGCTTGCCGGATAATCAAGAAATATGGACGGGCGTCGAGACGCTATTACGGCAGCGCCCTTATGCTGATAGGAAGAGACCCGGACGGCAGCGACTATCTCGATTCGCCCATTACCATCCGGACTCTTGAAATCGAGCCCACCGGAGTTTTCCATTTCAGTACCGGGGCAACTCTGGTCAAGGACTCGGTACCGGCGGAAGAGGTGCGCGAAACCGCCGCGAAATCGAGAGCCATTCTCCACCCCCTTTGCGGCAAATCCGGCGGCCAGGTATCGCCGCCGATGCTGCCGATGCTTGCCAACGACGACGACATCGTCGAAGCCCTGCACCAACGCAACCAAGATTTATCGAACTTCTGGTTTTTTCGCCAGGATCAAACCGGCACAAGCAGGACGGGTTTTGCCCATATCTCCGTCACCATGATCGATAACGGCGATGATTTTATCCATATGCTTCGCCACCTCTGTAATTCACTGGGGATGCGAACTACGGTCATAGCTTACAACGACTACGAAGTCACCAAAGACCGAGCGGCCATCACCCTGCTTGGGCCGGGGCCGGGCAACCCGAACAACGGTGCGGATGATAAGATTCGTAAAAATATGGCGATTGCCAGGGCTTTGCTTGCCTTGGGGAAAAAGTCTCTGTTCATCTGCCTCGGCCACCAGATTCTTTGTCGCTGCCTGGGTTATCCGGTGCGGCGCAAGGAAAAGCCGTTGCAGGGCTCGCAAGTGGAAATCAACCTCTTTGGAATACGGGAGAAGGTCGGTTTTTATAACACCTTTGCCGCCTGGCAACCTGCTGCTTCGCCTTACGAATTGGCCACCCTCGACGGGCTGGAAGAACTGGCCGCTATCCGGAGCGAAAATTTCATCGGCTACCAGTTCCATCCGGAATCGATCCTCACCAAAAACGGCCAGACAATTCTGTGTCGGTCGATTGAGCATCTCATGGCGGGGATGTCGGGGCGGAGGTGATTTTTTTCCTCTACTATCTATTGAAAAAACGGCCAAAGGTGGTAGGTAACGGACAATGATGAGGAAACAGTCCGGGTAAATGATCCGGGCATCAAAGAAGAGTATGTCATGCTCTATTCGGAGATATTGTGGAAGATCAAAAAATTACAAAAGTACTCATTTCCGAGGAAGAGGTGCGCGAGACGGTGGCACGCCTTGGCGCCGATATTACCGCCCATTATCTCGGGATTACCAAGGAATTGATGGTCATCGGCCTGTTGCGGGGTTCCTTTATTTTTATGGCGGATCTGGTACGGCAAATCAAAATTCCCCTGGTGGTCGATTTCATGACCGTTTCCAGTTACGGCGATGGCACGATAAGTAGTGGAGATGTCAAGGTTGTCATGGATCTCGACTCGTCCATAGAGGGCCGGGACGTACTCCTGGTCGAGGACATTGTCGATACCGGTCGGACCTTCAGCAAGGTGATTCGCATGATGCACAACCGCAATCCCCGCACCCTGAAAACCTGCACCTTTTTAAATAAGCCGGGGGCCAGACTGGTTGATATCCAGCTCGATTTTTGCGGGGTGGATATCCCCAATGAATTTGCCGTCGGCTATGGTCTTGACTATGCCCAAGGCTATCGAAATCTCCCCTATGTCGGGGTACTGAAGCCGGACTGAGAGTCAGCCTGACCTCAACCCAGCAGGTGGATCAACACCGTGCTCAACCAGGGAAAATAGGTGATGATCAGCAGGGTGATGAGCAAAATACCGTTAAATGGCAGGGTTGAATAAAAGAGCTCGGTTATCGGCCGTTCGAACCGGTACGAGGCGAGGAAGAGGTCCATGCCTATGGGTGGAAGGCAGTAACCAATCTGCAGATTGGTGAGAAAGATGATCCCCAAGTGGATGGGATCGACACCATAGCCTAGGGCAATCGGCAGGATGAGGGGGACGATCAGGACTAGGGCGGAAAAGATATTGAGCATTGCCCCGACAAGGAGCAAAAAGACGTTTAGCAGCAGCAGAAAAGTGTACTTGTCATGGATATATAGTTGAAGGAATTCGAAGAATCGGGTTGGCACTTCCTGATCGATCAGGAAGTTGGTGGAAGCCATGGAGGCGGCGAGAACCACCAGAATCCCGCCGAACATTACCATGGACTTGCTCATAACCAAGGGCAGCTGTTTCAATGGGATATCCCGGTGGACAAGCACTTCCACCGCCAGGGCGTAGAAGGCGGTTACCGCCGCCGCCTCACCGGGCACGAAGATGCCGCCGTAGATGCCGCCGAGCAGGATAATCGGCAGGGGCAATTCCCAGGCGATGACGTGCAAGCCCTGCAGTATTTCTTTGGCGCTGTACACCGGTCTCGCTTGGCGTGGTGGGCTTTTTTTCAAGGAATAGCCGATGAGCAGGACAAGCATCAGGATACCGGGCAGGATTCCCGCGAGAAAGAGATGGTCGATTCTTACTTCGGCAATCACGCCGAACAGGATGAGGGGTAAACTGGGCGGGAAAAGCAGCCCGAGGCTGCCGCACGAGGTGATGAGTCCCATGGAAAACCTTTCCGGGTATCCCTCCTCAAGAAGTGCCGGCAACAGCAGCCCGCCGAGGGCGAAGATGGTTATCCCGGAAGCCCCGGTGAAGGCGGTGAAAACTGCACAGACGAGTAGAGTGACGACGGCGAGACCGCCCGGCAGCCAGCCGAGGAAAATCCTGGAAAAATGGAGCATCCGGATCGGAGTCTTGCTCTCCGAGAGCAGGACTCCGGTAAAAATAAAGAGCGGCAGGGATACCAGCAGCGGGCTATCGGCCAGCCGCGCCATTTCGATGATGACGACGGAGATATCGATATCCGCAGAGTAAAAGGAAATCAGTGCCAGGGCACCGAAAACCAGGAACAATGGCGACCTGAACAGCGCAAGAAGAAGGATGATGATTTTCAGGACGTTCATGAATGTTTACGAATCTCTTGTTAGTCCTTGGTGAGGAGGTTTCTGCCCTGCATGACGAACAGCAGGATATATTTGATGGTCATCAGGCCAAAGGATAAAGGGAAGATCGCATTCCAGAACCAGAGCGGCAATGTCAGAGGACCTTCACCGCCGGCTTCGATTTCGCCGCGCAGAAAGAGCCACCCTGCCCAGGTCAGTCCTGCCGAGGCCAGGATGCAGAAGAAATGGGTGAGGAGCGCAAGCCAAGGATCGATTGCGGGGGGCAGCCGGCCCCCGGTAAGGTCGAGGGCGATGTGTTTGCCCTGCGAGGTGGCGGAAACTGCGCCTATCAGCCCGCACCATAGCACCAGATAGCGCAGGAGCGGATCGATCCACAGCAAACCGCTGGAATAAAAGTACCGCAAGAAAATTTGCACACAGGCGAGGATGATCATCGCCGCCAGCAGCAGGCAGAGCAGTTTCTCTTCAACCGTATCGAGAATGGCCAATACCTTGTTGCCATGAAATAAAGTTGCAGGATTGGTCAATTGGTTTTTCCCCCTGCCGTTTTCTTTCGATATTCCCCGAGCAGGTCGATCGTCTGGTCGTAGATGGCCTTGGACAGGGAATCGGGGATAAGCCGGTTTACCGCCAGCTCTCTTTTTTCTCGCAACACCTGCGCCGTTTTCTCGTCAAATTTCTCGAATTGCGTGCCACGGTCAAGCATCACCCGCCGCGATTCCTTATTACTTTCCCGGGTTTTCTTCAGAAGAATCGGGAAGTGCACCGCCGCCGCCGCATGTATCACCTGTCGGTGCGCCTCGGAAAGGGCGGCAAATTTTTTCCCGTCGAGGGCAAAGACCCCATAGGCATAGCCGTACGGCGCGTCGATTACGTACTTGGCCTTAGTGAACCACTGCAGGACGATGGCGCCGTAAAAAGAATTATAGACCGTCTCGATCAGGCCGCTTTGCAGAGATGATAGAACGTCGGGGATGGACAGTTGGATGGGCGTGATCCCCAAGGCCATGAGGTAGTTCTCGGAAATCGGGTCACCGGACGGACTCCAGTTCTTTGACTGTTGCAGCTGTTCGAGGGTACTGATAGGCTTCGTCGACATGGCATAGATGAAGCCTACTTCGGTCAAGGCGATGCACTCCAACTCCTTTTCCCGAAATCGCTCCTTGAAGGTGGGAAGCAGCCCTTCTTTAACGAAATCCACCTCTTCATAGGATTCAAAGAGAGAGGGGATGGCCATAACTCTGAAGTCCGGGACGACTGTGGCAATCCCGGTCATGGTGAAGCCGCCGCCATGCAATTGCCCAACCCGCATCTTGCGGAACATTGCCTGGTCGTCACCCATGACGCCGCCGGGATAGATCCGGAAACCGACCTCGCCGCCGGTTTTTTCGCTCACTTCCTTGGCAAAATTCTCGAATTGTTCTACCCAGACCGACCCGGCCGGGGCAAGACTGGCAATTTTAAAGAGATGTTGAGGGGCGGCCTGGAGCCCTTGGCAGTTGCCGATGAGGACCAGAACCGTGCAGATGATCAGAGTGGTTACGCGTTGCATGGGGTCTCCGGGAAATACGTACTCATAGGTAAGTGGTACTATTCTTGGAAATAATTTTCTGCCAACAGTCTTTTGGCCCGGTTGACGGCAATCCGGTTGCTGAGACCGAATTCCGGCGCACTGTCCAGCGGGAAGGCCAAAACCTCCTGCAGCAGGCGGTCATGCAGCTCACGGTTCATGGTCATCCTGGCCAGGGTCGCGGCATAGGTGCTCTGGGTAAGAAGAAACCGCCTTTTGGAGATGGCCAGAGCTTTTTCAAAGTGGCCGGCACTGAGATCAGGTCTGCCACCGAGCATCTCCGGTTTGGCGGCATAATAGGCCCCGAAGAAGAGATGAATGCTGCCGCCCTGGAAAGATTCGTCGAGTTCCAGGAGTCTGGCCATGATCTTTTCGATCAGGACGATATCGGCGATCGCTTCCGGGGAGCCTTTCTGGCGTAGAACCCAGGTCAACCAACCGGAGGCTCCCCAAAATACCTCGGGAACATCGCCGGCCGCAAGTTTTGCAAGATTTTTATCAAACCCGAAATCGCCTCCTTTGCTGTCAAGAGGCAACAAGGGCCGGAGGAGTCTTTGTCCGTAATACCGGGCCTTGGCAGCCATGGCGTCGATTCGTTGGTTGGTGCCGCCGCATTCTTCGAGAGCGGTGGCATAGGCGCTGTAGGATTCTGTTGCGATCAACAGAAGGTCTTGGCTTTCAGGGGAAGAGACGAGCATACTGTCAAGCATCAGCAGGTAGGCGGGGGCGCCTTCGCAGACCAACTCTATGTCCTGCTGTTGCTGGAGGTTGCCGATGGCCGGCTTTATCACCGTGCCGGTAATGAGGCTTGCACAGGAGGATAAACCGCAGCAAAGACAAACAAGCCCGACAAGGGGCAAGAACGATGGAAATGGTCGGGCGGACATAGTGATCTCCCTTTGACAGGGCCGGTTATTGGGTAAACCAAGAAGAAGCCCATTGCCGATAGGGTCGTATCGGCAATGGGCAATGGCTGAAAACCCTTTACTGTTGTGGTGCAAGAGTCTTGGGAACAGCTTGGTTCATTGCGTCAATGGCTTTTTGAGTGGCAACGACCAGCTGCTTGGTTACCAGTACCATATCGTTGGTTGCCTCCGCCATTTTCTGCACTGCGGTGGCAAGATCATCTTCAGACTCTTCCACTATCCGGGCTTGTGCTGCTACTTGGTCGGATGCTTCGGTTTGCCGGGATGGTTCGAGGCCGGGATTATCCATCGGTACGGGTTGCATTGCAAAGACACGACCACAGGGCATCATTATAAAATCTTCCTCTTCTGCCGCCGGCCCTTTGTCACCCATCATCGGACACGGGGGAACTTGCTGTTTCAGGCAGGGGGCATTTGTCGGCACACCATGCTTTTCGAACATGCAGCCACAGGGCATGACGACGATATTTTCTTCATCCGGCTGGGTCAGTTCGACGGCGCCCTGCCGCGCAGCCATCATCTTGCACGGTTTTTGTTGTTGCTCGATGGCCACTTCGTCGGCCTTTTGTTCCTCAACCACCTGGGGCTGTTGGCTGACCTCGGCTACCGGTTGAGAAGGTGGCACGGTGGCCAGTTGTACCGGTTGCCGGCTGTCAACGGCTGCAGCCACCGGTTGTTTGCCGGTTTCTTTCGCTGGCACCGCTTGTGTCGGTTGCTCCGGCTGGAGCGGTTTTTCAACACTGCTGTGAACTGCCTGCCCTTTTTTGTCTTCTGTTTTTTTGGAATTGTCCGGACCGCAACCATAAACAACAAGAAGATAACAGGTAATTAAGGCTATAAAAGCGTATTTCATCGTTTCAATCTCCCCTTCAAAAATAATTCAAGTAAGGCACACTTTTCCTGGCGGGAAAAAATATCCGCCGAAAAAAGCTCGTGCCGAACTACCTCGCGTGTCGGCGATGTTTTACCGGAAGAATCTTTAATTGTTCCCTATATTTAGCCACTGTTCTCCGGGCTATTTTGATATTTTTCTCGGCGAGTTTTTCGGAAATGACGTTATCGCTGAGGGGGTCATTCCTGTCTTCTTCCTGGATCATTTTTCTAATCAGGGTCTTGATCGATTCAGCGGCCATGTCGTCTTCACCCTCGCGGGCAATGGCGGTTGAGAAGAAATACTTCAGTTCATAGATGCCCTGCGGGGTGTGCACATATTTATTGGAAGTGACCCGGCTGACCGTCGATTCGTGCATCTCGATATCGTCGGCGACGTCTTTGAGGATAAGCGGTTTCAGATAGGCTGATCCGCGTTCGAAGAAGTCGTACTGAAAGCGGAGAATACTCTCCATGACCTTATAGATGGTGCGCTGTCGCTGATACAGCGACTTGATAAACCAGTCGGCGTTTTTCAGTTTGTCCTGAATGTACTGGCGAGACTCCTTGGCGAGGTTTTTTTCATTTTTCAGCATCTCCTGATACAGCGACGACAGTTTCAGGCGGGGAATGTCGTCGTCGTTCAATTGGATGACATATTCCTCATCTACTTTGCGAACATAGACATCCGGAACGACGTAGTTGGTGATGTCGGTGGCGTAGGGCAGACCGGGAAACGGGGTCAGTTCGGCGATGATATAATTGATGGCCCGTTCCAGCTCCGGCTTTTTCCGCCCGGTTTCCTTGGCAAGGGCTTTGTAGTTGCGGGTCTCCAAGAGCGGCAGGTGGTGCAGGACGATCTCTGCGGCAAGGCTGTCCTTCTTGCCGAGACGTTCCAGCTGCAGATAGAGGGATTCGCTGACATTGCGCGCACCGATGCCCGGCGGGTCGAGTTCCTGGATGACCTCGAGAAGATATTCGGCATCGTCACGTTCACATCCTGTCTCGGCAATGACTCTCTCCAGTTCTACCTCAAGAAAACCGTAGCGGTTGAGGTTACCGACAATAAACTGGGCGATTTCCCACTCCTTGGCATCCAGGTTGCTGTGTGCCAGCTGCCAGTGCAGGTAGGCTGAAAGTCCTGGTTTTTCGGAGATAAAATCAAATTGCGAGGGGGCGTCGGCGGGAGGGGTTTCGTGGGCAAAAGAGAAATTGGAGTCAAAATTGTTGGCGTAGTCTTCCCAGTTAATTTCCGCCAAACCTTCCGAAACCTTTACCGTTTCGGTAATGTCCGGTTCCATGGGAATGGATTTTTCCTCAATTGTTGAGGACAGGGAAAAATGGGTCTCAAGGCTTTCCGGGGTTGTAAGATCTTCTTCAAGCGCCGGATTCTGTTCTATTTCCGCCTGGAGGGCGTCGGAGAGCTCAAGCCTGTTCAATTGCAGGAGTTTTATGGCCTGTCGCAACTGCTGCGTCATCACCAGTTTCTGAGTGAGCTTAAGCTGTTGTCTGAGTTCGAGGGCCATAAAAAATCACATGCGAAAGTTTTCCCCGAGATACATTTTCCGGGCGACTTCACTCTCAATTATATCGTCGGCGACACCGCTGGTGAGCACCTGTCCTGCGTTCATGATATAGGCGAAGTCACAGACTTGCAAAGTTTCTCGGACGTTATGATCGGAAATAAGGATGCCCAGCCCTTTTTCTTTTAATTTAAAGATTATTTTTTGCAGCTCGATAACCGCAAGCGGGTCAATTCCGGCAAAGGGTTCATCAAGGAGGATGAATTTTGGCCGGGTTGACAGGGCGCGCATGATCTCCACTCTCCGACGTTCCCCGCCGGAGAGTGCATGGCCTTTATTTTGGCGGAGATGTTCAATCCCGAGGTCGTCCATCAGTTCGTCAATCCGGCTGTTGATCTCGTTTTTTGGGAGCCCCAGCGGCTCCAGAATAATTCGGACGTTTTCCTCCACCGTTAGCTTTTTGAAGACCGATGGTTCCTGGGCCAGATAGGTAATGCCCTTGAGGGCTCTTTTATGAATGGGCAGGTTGGTTATCGTCTCTCCGGCCAAAAGGATATTTCCTCGGTCCGGGCGGATAAAGCCGGCAATACAGTAAAAGGTGGTTGTCTTACCGGCACCGTTTGGTCCGAGGAGGCCGACCACAACACCGGGTTGGACTTGCAGGCTTACGCCGTCGACAACCGTCCTGGTACCGTAGCGTTTAACAATGTTTCGTGTTTCAAGTATCGACATGGGGTTGGGCTATTTCTGCAGGATGGTCATGTTGACCCGGGAAGGTTTTTTCTTACCGCCATCGGTTTGGCCAGCGGTGGTCGCCTTGCTGCCGCCGATGACTTCGGAACGGCCTTCATCCAAATAATAAATGATCTTTTCGCCGCTGACCATATTCTGGCCCTGCCATGCTTTGGCGTTATCGGTAAGTATAACCTGTCTCTCTTTGGAGAGATAGTCCATTTTTTTGGAGGTCCCCAGCCATTCCCCCCGGGTGACTTCAACATTGCCGATACAGATCAATTTTTCCACCTGCTGGGTGCTTTTCTTTTCTACCTGCTGCGTCGGTTTCTTGTTGTCCTTCTGATTGCCTGTACCTTCCAGAGTTTTATAAAAAACAGTCATCTCGTCGGAACGAATGCGTACATCGCCCTGTTTGGCATCGACATCCCCAGTGAAAACAACCGTATTGCTCTTCTCGATGGAGGTCATGTGGTTGGCTTCGACCTGAATTGGGGCATCGGCAGCAGCAGGGGCGTCCACCACCTGGCCGTTGACTGCAAAAAAAACGATAAAGAGCATGCTGAACAACAATGATCGGTCACTTAATTTCATCTTGACCCTCCATTTGTAGAGATAATAGTCGTAGCCTGTGTTTTTACCGAGCCCATCGTAGCGTAAAGGTTCGCAAATGTAAAGCCATGGTATGGGGCGACAGAACAAAGAGTGCTTTACTTACCGCATGTGAGCCAGTACAATACGGCCAGATTCCGGGCCTTGCAACGAGGCCTTAGTTGATTGAAATTACGATACAATATAAGGATTGAACGGGTGATAGGAAGAGTTGCCATGGTAAAAACCGTCGAAGAGAGTATCGAAAAGGCCAAAGTGCTTATTGAAGCCTTGCCCTATATGCAGGAATTCAGACATAAAACCATCGTCATAAAATATGGCGGCCATGCCATGGTCGATGAGCATCTGAAGAGACAGTTTGCCCTTGATGTCATTCTCCTCAAACAGATCGGCATCAATCCGGTCATCGTCCATGGCGGTGGCCCGCAGATCAACAACCTGCTCGACCGCCTCGGGATAAAGCCCAGTTATGTCCAGGGGATGCGGGTCACCGACGGGGAAACCATGGACGTGGTCGAGATGGTGCTCGTCGGCCAAGTGAACAAACAGATCGTCGGCCTGATCAACCATTGCGGCGGCAAGGCGGTCGGACTTTCCGGTCGGGACGGAGATCTGGTCTGCGCTAAAAAACTCAAGGTGAAACGCAAAAAGGGCGACGAGGCGATGGACGAGGCCCCGCCGGAACTTATCGATGTCGGAAGGGTCGGACAGGTGACCAAGATCAATATCGGGGTGCTGGAAAGCCTCAGCCGCAACGATTTTATCCCGGTTATCGCCCCGGTCGGCGTGGGCGAAGATGGCCAGGCGTTCAATATCAATGCCGATCTGGTTGCCGGGGCTATCGCCGGGGCTCTGGCAGCGGAAAAAATGATCCTCCTGACCGATGTGCCCGGTGTGAAAAATAAGGTCGGTAATCTGATTTCCACCCTGCCCCGAAATGAACTGGAAGGGTTGATCGACGACGGCACCATCGCCGGCGGCATGATCCCCAAGGTGCGCTGCTGCGCAGAGGCCCTGCGCCGCGGCGTGGCCAAGACCTGTATCGTCGATGGCAGAGTGGAACATTCAATTTTGTTGGAAATGTTTACCCGGGAAGGGGTGGGAACGGAGATATTTTGATGGACAAGTGTAAAAACATGGAATGGAAGGAACGGGGAGACAAGGTATTTATCGGCACCTATGCCAGATATCCGGCGGCGATGATTAAAGGGGCCGGCTGTCGTCTCACCGATGCCGACGGTAAAGAATACCTCGACTTTTTGTCGGGCATCGCCGTCTGCGCCCTCGGCCACTGCCATCCACTGGTGACCGAGGCCATCCGGCGGCAGGCGGGTGAACTTGTTCACGTCTCCAACCTCTATTACACCGAACCGCAGATACGCCTTGGCGAACTGCTCACCGGCAATTCCTTTGGAGAAAGGATTTTTCTTGCCAACAGCGGCGCCGAGGCCAACGAGGCGGCGATCAAGCTGGCGCGGATTTATTCCGGCGAAGGCCGCTATCAGGTGATCAGTCTTTCCGGCTCCTTCCACGGCCGAACCCTGGCCACCGTAGCGGCGACCGGTCAGCCGAAATTCCACAAAGGTTTCGAGCCATTGCCGGAAGGTTTTTTGCACGCCCCCTTCGGTGACCTTGCAGCTCTTGCGGCGATGATCACCGACCGTACCTGTGCGATTCTCTGCGAACCCCTGCAGGGCGAGGGCGGGGTACGGCCGCTTCCCCACGAATATCTCCAGGGAATTAAAAAATTATGCGATCAACACCGGCTGTTGCTCATTTTCGATGAGATTCAGACCGGGCTTGGGCGAACAGGCACCCTCTTTGCCTACGAGCAGTTAGGGATCACGCCGGATATCCTGACCATGGCCAAGGCCCTCGGCAACGGTCTACCGATCGGGGCGATGATGACCCGCGCCGACATCGCCGCCGCCTTCACCCCCGGCAGCCACGCCTCCACCTTCGGCGGCAACCCGGTGGCTTCGGCCGCCGCTGTGGCGGTCCTTTCGGTCATGCTGGCCGATGGCTTTCTCCCCGAGGTGCAACGCAAAGGTGCCTATTTTCATGGGCAACTGGCACGACTCGCCGAGCGTTTTCCGGCTATTATCGGCTCGGTCCGAGGCATGGGCCTCTTGCTTGGTGCGGTGCTCACCGAACAGGGTGTAACGCATGGGCAAACGATTGTCACTAAGATGTTCGACCAGGGCTTTCTCATGAACTTTGCCGGCAATGTGGCTTTGCGTTTTGTCCCGCCGCTGATCGTTTCAACCGAAGAGATCGACACCCTCATTGCCGCCCTTGGCGAGGTGTTGGCCGAGCTTTAAAGGACGACTCAACGTGAAAAAAGCGGCAGAGCCAAAGAGATGCGGGGGAAATGTTTTGCAAATCACCTCTCTTTTATGTAATGATAACATCTTTCTCCCCTGAATATGGCAGGTACGGACTGATGCGGGGAGGTAATTGAAGGGATTGTTCCCCACTTTGTTTAGAGGTGCACAGCGTGCCGAAGCATTTCAGATCATTACAGGAATTTACTAAATTAGAGTTGCTGGGTCTTATCGGCCGGGCAATCGAACTGAAAAAAGAGAAAAAGGTCGGCAAGATTCATCAGCAATTGATGGGCAAAACTATCGGTCTAATTTTTGAAAAACCGTCGACCAGAACCCGCGTTTCCTTCGAGGCGGCCATGTACGGTCTCGGCGGGCAGGTGATTTTTCTGTCCGGTCGCGATACCCAGCTGGCCAGGTCGGAGCCGCTCAAGGATATGTCCCGGGTCATGTCCCGCTATGTCGACGGCATGGTGGTCCGGACCTTCGGTCAGGAGGTGGTCGAGGAACTGGCCGCCTACGCCACCGTTCCGGTGATCAATGCCCTGACCGATCTGCATCATCCCTGTCAGGTGCTGAGCGATATTATGACGGTCATCGAGAAAAAAGGACCGATAGAGCCCCTGCGCATCGCCTGGGTGGGGGATGGCAATAATATGGCCAATTCTTGGATACAGGCCGCCGGGATACTCGGTTTCGAACTGACCCTGGCTTGTCCGCAAGGCTACGAACCAGACCAGGAGATCCTGACAGAAAGTCGAAAAAGAGCGAGCAAGCCGATCACCCTCATCGAGGATCCGGTGGCGGCGGTTCATGGCGCCGACGTCATCAACGTCGATGTCTGGGCCTCCATGGGCAAAGAGGACGAGCAGGAGGAAAGGCTGCGGGTTTTCAGCCGTTTCCAACTGAACCGTGAACTGCTCGCCAAAGCCCCGACCGACTGTGTGGTGCTGCATTGTCTGCCCGCCCATCGCGGCGAGGAGATAACCGACGAGGTTCTCGAATCGGCGCAGTGCATAGCCTTTGATCAGGCGGAAAATAAGATGCATATCCACAAGGCGATACTTGAAAGCCTGATCGGATAAAACTGTTCATTTTTTTGCAAGAGAAAGAATATTCTTTGTTGAGGTTTCTTTATGAGTGTTAACAAGATTGTCCTCGCCTACTCCGGCGGTCTCGATACCTCGGTAATTCTGAAATGGCTGGCCGAGGAGTATAAATGTTCGGTCATTGCCTATTCCGCCGATATCGGCCAGGAAGAAGACTGGGATGCGGTGCGGAAAAAAGGTCTTGCCACCGGCGCCGAAAAAGTCATTGTCTCCGACCTGAAAAAGGTCTTTGTCGAAGAGTATATTTTCCCGGCCTTCCGTGCCAATGCCATCTACGAAGGCTCGTATCTGCTCGGCACCTCGCTCGCCAGACCCCTCATCGCCAAGGAACAGGTGCGTATTGCCTTGGCCGAGGGCGCAGACGCAGTGAGTCATGGCGCAACCGGCAAAGGCAACGATCAGGTGCGCTTCGAACTGGGCTATATCGCCCTGGCCCCGAGCCTTAAGATCATTGCCCCCTGGCGGATCTGGAGTCTTAATTCGCGGCAGAAACTGGTGGAATTCGCTAAAGAACACAAGATCCCGGTACCGGTCACCAAGGAGAAGCCCTACAGCTCCGACGAGAATCTGCTGCATATCAGCTTTGAAGGCGGCATCCTTGAAGATCCCTGGAACGAACCGGACGAGGCGATGTTCAAATTGACCGTCGCCCCAGAAAAGGCGCCGGATATACCGACCTACCTGGAGATCACCTTTGCCGGCGGCAATCCCGTGGCTCTGAACGGGGTCGCGATGGAACCGCTAGCCCTCTTCACCGAGCTTAACCGGCTCGGCGGGGCCAACGGAATCGGCCGCCTCGACCTGGTGGAAAACCGCTTTGTCGGTATGAAGTCACACGGCGTCTACGAGACCCCGGGGGGGGTCATCCTGCGTATCGCCCATCGTGATCTCGAAACCATCACCCTGGACCGCGAGGTCTTGCGTATCCGCGACTCTTTGACACCGCGCTATGCCGAATTGATTTACAACGGTTTCTGGTTCTCTCCGGAACGCGAGCTGTTGCAAAAGACCATGGATGAGACCCAGAAGACGGTGAGCGGCGTGGTCCGCCTGAAACTCTATAAGGGCAATTGCACTCCTGTGGGCCGCAAGTCCGAGCAGTCCCTGTACCAGGTGAATTTTGCCACCTTTGAAGAGGACAATGTTTACGACCAGGGCGATGCCACCGGATTCATCCGACTCCATGGTCTGCGTTTGAAGATCAATGCCCTGCAGGGCAGATGCAGCAAATAGGACATCTATGACTGAGCAAAAAAAGAGCGGATCGGCAAAGTTGTGGGGTGGGCGGTTCGCTGAAGGGACCGCCGCCTCGGTGGAGGCCTTTACCGCCTCCATCCACTATGACTATCGACTCTATAAATACGACATCGCCGGCAGCAAGGCCCATGCTGCCATGCTGGCCGCAAGCGGCATACTCTCCCGGGAAGAGCTTACGGCAATTACCGACGGTCTTACGACAATCGAGGTGGAGATAACCGAAGGCACCTTTCATTTCAGACGAGAACTCGAAGATATTCATATGAATATCGAAAAGGCCCTGGTTGAGCGCATCGGTCCGGCGGGGGCGAAGCTGCATAGCGGTCGCAGCAGAAACGATCAGGTTGCCCTCGACTTCAAACTCTATCTGCGCGATCAGTGCGACGAGGTCATCACCCTCTTGGACGGTATTCGCCGGGCCTTCGTAAGGCTTGCGAGAAAATACCTTGGCAAGATCATGCCCGGCTATACCCATCTGCAACGGGCGCAACCGGTGCAGATAGCCCACCATCTGCTGGCCTACTACGAAATGTTCGGCAGGGATCGGGAACGGATGGTCGATTGTCGCAAGCGCCTCAATCTCTGCCCCCTCGGATGCGCGGCTCTGGCCGGCACCGGGCTGCCGATCGATCGACAGCAGGTTGCCGAAAGCCTCGGCTTTGCCGGAGTCACCGCCAACTCCATGGATACCTCGGGCGATCGAGATTTTGCCATCGAGTTCACCAGTGGTTGCACGATGATCCAGCTGCATCTCTCCAGATTGTCCGAGGAACTGGTCCTCTGGTCCAGCCAGGAATTCGATTTTGTCAATATCTCCGACAAGTTCTGCACCGGTTCGTCGATCATGCCGCAGAAGAAAAATCCGGATATTCCCGAACTTATCAGAGGCAAAAGTGGGCGGGTCGTCGGCAGCTTGATGGCCCTCATCACCCTGGTCAAAGGCTTGCCCCTTACCTATAACCGCGACCTCCAGGAGGATAAAGAGCCGGTCTTCGATGCCGTCGATACGATCAGCGCATGCCTTGCCATCATGGCCGAATTGCTCGAAAATCTCACCTTCAAAACGGAACGGATGGCGGCGGCGACACAGAAGGGCTGCATGACGGCTACCGACCTTGCCGACTACCTCGTCCTGAAAAATGTGCCCTTCCGCGAGGCCCATGGTATTGTCGGCAGAGCAGTTGCCTATTGTCTTGAGAAGGGCTGTGAACTGCCGGATCTCAGCATCGCCGAGTTGGGCCGGTTTTCCGAGACGATCGGCAAGGATGTCTATGAAGTGTTGAGTGTCGAAGGATCGGTCAACAGCCGGATATCCACAGGAGGAACCGGTATACAGAGAGTCGAAGAAGCATTGCTGGCAGCGGAAAAACAACTGGGGATTGGACAATGAAAAATAGATGCTTGGTGCGGGTGATGGGCGTTTTCTTTCTTGGCGCCTCGATTCTTCTGGCGGGTGGCTGCGGTTTTAAAAACAAACCGGTGCCGCCTGCAAGTGTTGTCCCCCAGGCAATTGAGGATCTGCGCTATACGGTGAACGACAAAGGGGTACAACTTACCTGGTCATATCCAGTTAAGACCCTTAAGGGCTCGGCACTCGATGATATCTCTTCCTTTGAATTATTCCGGGCGGAAATCCCTCTTGAGGATTATTGCGGCACCTGTCCCGTACCATTTTTACAACCGATTACGGTAGATGGAGGCGCACCGCTGGACGGCAAGGTTAGACGAAAAGTTACCTATGATTCCAATTTGTTACGCCCAGGTAATAAGTATTTTTTCAAGGTTCGCTCCCGTAACAGCTGGTTTGCCGACAGTGCCGACTCCAATATCATAACCTTTGTTTGGTTCGCCCCTGCGGCGGCGACCGAAAAAGTGACAGCGGTCCCTGGAGATCGCCAGATTTCCCTCACCTGGCTACCGGTGGCACTGAAGACCGCCGGCACGGATATGGCAGTTAAATACCAGGTGCTGCGAAGTCCTGACGGCAAGGATTTCGCCAAGATCGGCGACCCGCTGAGTGCAACCAGCTATCTTGACCGCCAGGTGACCAACGGCCAAAAATATGTGTATTCCGTCCAGACTTTATCGGAATATAAGAACGAGTTGGCACAAGGCGGAATAAGTAAAGAAGTAACGGCCACCTCAATCAACCTGACTCCGCCGCTTACGCCGACCGGAGTGACGACAGTGCGGACCGACGCCGGCATCAAGATCTTCTGGGACCGCAGCGATGCCCCGGATCTCGCCGGATATACCATCTATCGCCGAACAGCTGAACAGGACAGCTATGAGATCCTCGGCAAAGTGGAACCGATTTATAATCTCTTTGTTGACACCAAGGCGGATGAGGGCGTACGCTACTATTATGCGATTACCGCTTTTGATGGGGCAACACCCGCCAACGAGAGCAGTAAGTCGAAAGAAGCCACGATCAGGAATTAGGCGCTGGAACAAAACCATTGTGGTGCTGCAAACCCGCCCTCCCGCCGCAATGTATGCGGTAGGGGGGCGCTGTTGTCTTGATGAATGTGAGTAGCTCATGTACAATGAAAAAGAGCAGGAGCAAAAAACATGATAGCTTTCCCCATTCCTTTTGAAAAAATGAACGGAACCGGCAACGATTTCGTTATCATCGACAACCGTAGTCTCTGTATCCCTCTCTCGGAACAGGCTGATTTGGCACGAAAAATCTGTCGGCGGATGTTTTCCGTGGGCGCGGACGGCCTGATTTTGATCGAAAAATCGACGGTCGCCGACTTCGCCTGGAACTTTTATAATGCCGACGGCTCGGTTGCCGAGATGTGCGGCAACGGCTCGCGATGCGTGGCACGGTTTGCCTATCGGCACGGAATTGCCGGCAAGAAGATGAAATTTGCGACGCTTGCGGGAATCATCGAGGCGGAAATTGGCGAGAAAGAGGCGGTGGTAAAGGTGAAGATGACCACTCCGCACGATTTTCGCCTCGGGCTTTGCCTCTTGGTCGGAGATGAAGAAAGAACGGTCGGCTATGTCGATACCGGGGTACCGCATGCGGTGCTCTTTGTCGATAATGACGACATTCCGGTCACAACCTGGGGACGGGCGATGCGCTTTCACCGGATATTCGAACCGAAAGGGACCAACGCCAACTTCGTCAGGGTGTTGCCCGACGGTCGCCTGAAGGTGCGCACCTATGAACGGGGGGTCGAGGCCGAGACCATGGCCTGCGGCACCGGTGTGGTCGCCTCGGCACTGTTTGCGGCGATACAAAAGGGTATGAAATCACCCGTCGAGGTTATTACCTCCGGCGGGGAAATGTTGACGATACTGTTTGATTTATACGATGGGCCGGTGGCGGACAACGTTTTCCTACAGGGACCTACCAGGCTGGTTTGTACCGGGAACTTGACCGCTGAAGCGCTGCTCTGATGGATCGTGCAGATAATCATAGTGCAAAATTAGGATCGGGAGGAGTTATGGAAAAATTTCACGGAGCGCTTGTTGCACTTGTCACCCCGTTTCGAAACGGTCGGTTGGACGAACAGGGGCTGATTGACCTTATAGAGATGCAAATCGCCGGCGGCACCCACGGGATCGTGCCCTGCGGCACCACCGGGGAGTCGGCCACGATCGGATTCGACGAGCATAAACGGGTCATCGATCTGACCGTCAAGACGGTGGGCGGCCGGGTGCCGGTGGTCGCCGGCACCGGGGCCAACAACACCCTGGAGGCAATCGAGCTTACCGAAAGCGCCAAAGAGAGCGGCGCCGATGCGGTACTGTCGGTGGTACCCTACTACAACAAACCGAGTCAGGAGGGGCTGTATCTGCATTTCCGGGAGATTGCCGAAAAAGTCGATATCCCGATGTTTCTCTACAACGTGCCGGGTCGGACAGTGGTAAACATGCTGCCGGAAACCGTCGCCCGTCTGGCGGAAATCGATAATATCATCGGCATCAAGGAAGCTTCGGGCAGCCTTGAGCAGATCTCCGATGTCATTCGCCGCTGTCCCAAGGATTTCATCGTTCTATCCGGGGATGACTTCACCTCGATGCCGACTATTTTTATCGGCGGCAAAGGGGTAATCTCGGTGATCGCCAACGTCTATCCGCAGGGCATGGCAAAGATGATGGAAGCGGCACTGGCGGGCGACATCAAAATGGCCAATGAACTGCATTACAAAATGTTTGAACTGATGAAACTGATGTTCATCGAACCCAATCCGGTGCCGGCCAAAAAGGCTCTGGAAGTGATGGGCCGGATCGTAAGCGGCATGCCGCGTTTGCCCCTTGCCCCTATGGGTGGCGCAAACCTTGAAAAATTGCAGGCGGCGATGCGTAACATCGGCCTTATTTAGGGGCCGTTACGAAATAACTCATACATTTTTATCCATTTCGTTACGGCCCCTTATGCCGGTTAGTAACAACAGAAAGTTTGAGTTATTTTTGAACGACGGCTTAGGAGCTGTTAGGAAAGGAGCAGGAGATGATAAAGGTAATAATTGCCGGGGCGGCGGGCAGGATGGGGCAGCGAGTGGCGGAGATGGTGGGCCGCCATCCGCTGCTGCAATATGTTGCGGGCTTTGAGGCCAAGGGCCACCCCTCTATCGGCAAGGATGCAGGTCTTCTCGCAGTTGGTGAGGCAAACGGGGTGATTATCGGCGACGGCATCGAGTCGGTTATCGATCGGGGCGATGTTATTATCGACTTCACCTTTCATAAGGCCACCATGGAATTTGCCAGGGTTGCGGCCGGACATGGCAGGGCCATGGTTATCGGCACCACCGGTCTCACCCCCGAGAACCTGACGGAACTGCGGGAGCTGGCAAAGAAATTTCCCTGTGTTCAGGCTCCCAATATGTCGGTCTGCGTCAATGTCTTGTTTAAACTCGTGAAAAAGACCGCGGCAATTCTCGGGGATGACTATGACATCGAGATCATTGAGGCACATCACAACAAGAAAAAAGACGCGCCCAGCGGCACCGCTCTGAAACTTGCAGAGATGGCCGCCGAAGGGGTGGGCAGAAACCTTCGCGAGGTGGCGGTGCTCGAACGCAATGGTATTATCGGCGAGAGAGGTGCCAAGGAGATCGGCATTCAGACCATCCGGGCCGCCGATATCGTCGGCGAACATACTGTCCTCTTTGCCGGCCCCGGCGAGCGCATTGAACTGGTGCATCGAGCCCACAGTCGCGACCATTTCGCCCGCGGTGCGGCCACCGCCGCCGCCTGGATTGTCGGCAGGGAGTGCGGGATGTATTCGATGTTCGATGTTCTGGGCTTAAAGGATCTTTAGAAATTTCCCTCACAAGGGCGCAGGGAGTAATGATCGAAGAAGTGACGGCAATTATCGGGCTCGGTTCCAATCTGGGCAATGGGCGAACAATTCTGCGTGCGGCATGGGATGCCCTCGGCACTGTCCCGGAGATTCGTCTTGATGGTCTGTCGAGCCCATATATGACCGCACCTGTCGGCATGTCCAGCCGGCATTGGTTTACCAATGCCGTGGGGCGCTTGCAGGTTTCTCTTAAGCCCCTCGACCTGCTGACGGTACTGCTGACGGTAGAAAAAAAATTCGGTAGGACAAGAGACAACACCAACTTTGCCTACCAGGACCGCAGCCTCGACCTTGATTTGTTGTATTATGGCAAGATGGTGGTGGATACGCCCGAACTGACCTTACCCCATCCGCGAATTGGCGATCGACTTTTCGTCCTCGCACCCTTTGCCGAACTTGCACCAGACTTCAGGGATTGTGTCAGTGGCCTGACTATTGCCGACATGGCAAAGCTCTTGGCGCAGCAGATCAAGGCCGGAGAGTCGAAAAATCAGGAAATAATCTCCGGGCGTTGGGATGAATAGGCGGCTTCTTTGCATCATTTTGCGGGGGACGGTATCGATCCCGCTCGCGGAAGGCTGGTATATGGAAATTGCAAAAGTGAGAACAGCGTGAGTCCACTGCGGATAATCCTCCTTGCCATTCTTTTTTATATCGCCTACCGATTGATTTTCAGCGGCAGAAAAAAGGGCCTCTCGCAGCCGACGGATAGAGGCTTATGCGACACCCTGGAGGAGGATCCGATCTGCAAGAAACTCGTGCCCAGCCGCCAAGCCGTCCAATTTCTATGGCGGGGAGAAAAACTCTATTTTTGCAGCCAGGAGTGTTGCAATACCTTCAGAACCAACCAAGGAGAATAATAATGAAATTTTTCATCGATACCGCCAACTTGCAAGAGATCAAAAAAGGCGTGGAAATGGGCATGGTGGATGGCGTCACCACTAACCCTTCACTGATCGCCAGAGAAAACAAGCCATTTGAAGAGATTATCACCGAGATCTGCAAGGTGGTCGACGGCCCTGTAAGCGCCGAGGTGGTGAGCCTTGAGGCCGAGGGAATGCTCGCCGAGGCGCGCAAGCTGGCAAAACTTGCCGAAAATATCGTCATCAAGATCCCGATGATCGTCGAAGGACTCAAGGCGGTGAAGCAACTGACTGCGGAAGGCATCAAAACCAATGTCACCCTGGTCTTCTCGGCCGCCCAGGCGCTGTTGGCAGCAAAAGCCGGTGCCACCTACGTCAGCCCCTTTGTCGGCCGTCTTGATGATATCGGCAATCCAGGCATGGATCTGATCAGCGATATCGTCACTATCTACGACAATTATGGTTACCAGAGCGAGATCATCGTGGCAAGCATCAGGAGCCCGCAGCACGTATTGGATGCGGCCCTTATCGGCGCCGATATAGCTACCATTCCTTTCAAGGTCATTGCTCAGCTTGCCAAACATCCGCTTACCGATATCGGCATCGAGCAGTTTCTTTCCGACTGGGAAAAACGAAAAAAATAGATGACTGACAAGCGTAGCCCTCAATTTCATTATCGAATTCTTTCTTCGTCCTTTGGTGTGGCAAGGTTTGTTGTGCTTGTCACCGCGACCTTGCTGCCTTTTGTCTCCAGGGTGCAGGCTGGTGATATGTACATCTGCCGCGAGAAATCGGGAGCAATGAACTTCACCAACGCCCCGACTGGTGCCAATTGCCGGGAATATTCCCTGAGCCAAAATAACGGATTTCAAGCAGCGATGGGCGGAGGAGCAACCGATGCCAGCACCTCCAGCACCTATGACCAGGATATTCGCCGCATAGGTCGCCGCTATCAGGTTGACCCCCCGCTTATCAAGGCAATCATTCAGGCCGAGTCCGATTTTGATCACCGGGCGGTATCGCGGCGCGGGGCCTTGGGGCTTATGCAGTTGATGCCGGGCACCGCTCGTGACCTGAATGTCGCCAACCCCTTTAATCCACGGGAGAATATTGACGGCGGCACACGCTATCTCCGGCAAATCCTTGACAGTTTTAATGGCAATCTCAGCCTCTCCTTGGCGGCCTATAATGCAGGGCCGGGGTTAGTGACACGAACCGGCGGCATTCCCGACATTCCCGAGACTCAGCAATACGTGACCAAGGTTATACGCCAGTATAAGGAATACAAACGGCAGAATGGTAGTAATGCCTTTCTTCTGGTGCGAGAGTGAAAGACGGCGGTGGGTTTCTCACCACTAAAGAGGGGTAAAGGAGCACTATGATATCTTTCTCGAAACTGCAAGGCCATATTAAGCTGCCACCTTTTGCCCTTGACGGAAAACCGCCAAGTAAGGTATAAACGATTCCTACGCCGGAGTGGTGAAACTGGTAGACGCACTGGACTCAAAATCCAGCGCTCGCAAGGGCATGTCGGTTCGATTCCGACCTCCGGCACCACACTTTTACAAGTGTAAGCCTTTGATATTATTAATATAATACCAAAGTGATAGTTCAGAAACTTTCGTTAAGGTCCTTTTAAGCCCATTATCATCCTGATAATGGGCTTCTTTTTTGCCTTGTTCTTCCGATTCCGATCTTTTTTGTTCATTAACATCCATCGCAGATGTGTGTACGAGTAAAGGAAATGTAAGTGTCTTAAAGGTCGAATTGTTGGTATGAATTGTAACTCCGGTTGACAATCTATGCACTGTCCGCTATCATAAATTCCATGATTACCAGAAAACTTGCAGACAGGCTTTTGAAACTCGCCACATATTATCCCGTTGTGGCAGTAACCGGCCCCAGACAGGCAGGAAAGACCACGCTGTGTCGAGCCACCTTTCCGGATAAGCCTTATGTATCGCTGGAATCCTTGGATTTCCGCGAGTTTGCCCAGAGCGATCCACGGGGATTTCTGGCGGAATACCGGAATGGTGCCATCCTCGACGAGATCCAGCAGGTACCTGGACTGGTAAGCTATCTGCAAGCCGAAGTCGACGAGCATCCGGAACCTGGCCGTTTTATTCTCACCGGCTCGCAGCATTTCGGCGTATCGCAGATCATTTCTCAGTCCCTCGCTGGACGTTGTGGCCTGTTGACCCTGTTGCCTCCTGATTTTGATGAGCTGAAGGGCTTCCCCGAGGTCCCGGATGATCTTTTCACCCTGCTCTGGCAAGGCGCTTACCCGAGGATCTATGACCAGAACATTCCTGCCGACCAGTGGCTGGCCGACTATATCGCCACCTATGTGCAGCGTGATGTCCGGCAGGTCTTGAACGTCGGTGACTTACTAACCTTTTCCAGCTTTCTCAAGCTCTGCGCCGGGCGCACTGCGCAGGAGATCAATCTTTCGTCCCTGGGGGGTGATGCCGGGGTTTCCCATAATACTGCAAAATCCTGGCTATCTATTCTGGAGGCCAGTTATATCATTCATCGGATACCAGCCTGGCATGTCAACATCCGCAAGCAGATAGTGAAGGCACCCAAGCTTCATTTCCTGGATACCGGGCTGGTCTGCTATCTTCTGCAGATCAGAGAGCCTGGACAGCTCCGGTTGCATCCTCTGCGAGGGGCTATTTTCGAAAGCTGGGTGGTGTCGGAGTTGTATAAAGCACTGGCCAACAAGGGCGAGCTGCCGATTCTGCACCATTATCGCGAAAGCCGCGGGTTGGAAATGGATGTGCTTGTACAACGTGGTGATTGTCTGCATGCCGTCGAAGTCAAATCTGCGGCCACGGCAGCTTCTGATTTTTTTAGGGGATTTGAACAGATTGCCGGGAGAATACAGACAGCTGGCCTGTCCCTGCGTCTGGATAATGTGGTGGTCTATGGAGGCGAGACATCGCAGCAACGTAGGGCGGCGCGGCTGCTCGGCTGGCGGGACGTGGGCAAGATTTTGCATCAGGCGTTATAGCAGTAACTCGGCAGGCACATTTTTATTCATGTATAATCAGGAAGCTAAACTTATGAGATGTGCTTTCCAATTGAAGCTTGCCAAGGGATACCTCTCCGCACTGTGAAAATCTTGGCTCATCTTGGCTTTTCTTCGACAGTTCGACTAGCAACATCGCTCCATTGTTTAATGTAACGTGCCGATTTTACAATGGACAATGTTAGGCTATGGCCGAACGGGTAGTGCCAATAATACAGATATATTTAATTGACGAAACAAGATATTAACCATAAATATTCGGGTGTCCTCAACAAAGGAGCGCCCAATGTTTGCACGAATCAAAAAATCAGGCCAGTACCAATACTTGCAAATCGTCGAGAACAGCAAGATCGGTGGGAAA
>Ga0209697_10000066_pt1 | contig 138977 bp, 124 predicted proteins | sample AliMusrvi5mmetaG_FD_184115 | JGI IMG/M metagenome (GOLD analysis project Ga0209697, IMG submission 184115) | Freshwater lake bacterial and archeal communities from Alinen Mustajarvi, Finland, to study Microbial Dark Matter (Phase II) - Alinen... | ecosystem: Environmental > Aquatic >... | reverse complement strand
CAAACTCATCGTAAATCCTTGCATTATCTTCTGCGCCGACAAAGTCTTCTATACACTCCGGCAGCAAGTTCTGTTGGTTTCGATCTCCCATTCTGTATGCCATATTTTGCTCCTTGATGTTTTCTGAGCAAAATTATATCATCATTGCAGGCCTTTGTATATATGAACATTCATTGCGACACAGGCTCCGTGTCGGCGCGCCATGGCACAACAACCCGAATCGACACGGTCGATTCACTCCATGCCCACAAACTCTTGAATAACGAACATTACAACATTTCTTTAACTCTTTTAGAATTTAGAGTTTAGAATTTGAATTTTGCCCCTAATCCTTCTTCCACCATTTCACCGGGAACTTCTCCCTTATTATCTTTTCGCCCTCTCCTATGGGAGCCAGTCCGGCGCGTTTAAGATCCGCATCGACCATTATCTTCACAAGATCCTTGAAAGCAATCTTGGGCTTCCACTTAAGGATCTTCTTCGCCTTGCTGTTGTCGCCAAGCAGCACATCAACCTCGGTCGCCCTGTAATACCTGGGGTCTATTTTTACATATTTCTTCCAATCCATCCCGGCGTAGGCGAAAGCTTCCTGGATGAATTCCTTCACGGTGTGAGTTTCTTTGGTGGACACTACATAGTCCGCCGGCTTTTTCTGCTGCAGCATGAGGTACATCGCTTCAACATACTCCGGAGTAAAGCCCCAATCCCTTTTGGCGTTAAGGTTGCCCATATAAAGCGCTTTTTTCCTGCCGGACAGTATAGAGGCAACGCCCATCGTAACTTTCCTGGTTACAAAGTTTTCGCCTCGGCGCGGGCTTTCGTGATTAAACAGAATACCATTGCAGATAAAGAGTTTATAGCCTTCCCTGTAATTCCTTGACATCCAGTACGCGTAAAGCTTGGCGCAGGCATACGGGCTTCTCGGCTGGAAAACGGTATTTTCGTCCTGCGGCGGTTTCGCGGAGCCGAACATTTCACTGGAAGAAGCCTGGTAGAACTTGATTGGTTTATTGCTGCGCCTGATGGCTTCAAGTATCCTGGTTGTCCCGAGACCGGTAATGTCTCCGGAATATTCTGCAAGGTCAAAACTCACGCGCACATGGCTTTGGGCGCCGAGGTGATATACTTCATCCGGCTTGATGTTATAAACTATATCCGATATCTGTTCTCCGTCGGAAAGGTCTCCGTAATGGAGAAGCAATTTTGCCTTTTTGTCGTGTTCGTCGTGGTGAATGTGGTCTATTCTTTCGCGGTTAAAGGTCGAACCTCTTCTGACTATGCCGTGAACTTGATAGCCTTTGCTGAGCAAAAGTTCCGCGAGATAGCTGCCGTCTTGGCCGGTGATGCCGGTAATTAGCGCCTTCTTCATAAAAAAACCTCCTAAAATGAACATTTAACTTCTCAAGATTCGAATCCCATAAATTAAACCACATATCACTTAAGACTAAATCACAAATCACAAGCACCAAATCCCAAATAAAAACAAAAAGACAGAAAAACGAAAAATAGAAATACTAGGTTCTTTTTTTTATGTTTTTGAATTTTGGTGTTTATTTGGTGCTTGATGCTTGAGATTTGGTGCTTGAACTTCTGGTGCCTGGTGCTTGTGATTTAGCGCTGAATACTGTTTTGTTTCGAATTTCATGCTTCGAATTTCGTATTTATATTTTATTGCTTGCTTTGAAAGTACCTTATTGTCCTCGCCAACCCTGTCTTCAACTCTACCTCAGGGCTCCATTTCAGTAATTTTTTCGCCAGCGTTATATCAGGTTTTCTTTGCCTTGGGTCATCGTCCGGCAGCGGCTTATATACTATTTTGCTCTTTGCTCCCGTCGCTTTGATAATTTCCTTCGCAAATTCATAAATGGTCCTCTCGTCAGGATTGCCGAGATTGACCGGCAGGTTGTAGTCAGAGAGGAGCAGTGCGTAAATGCCTCGTACCAAATCGGAAACGTAGCAGAAACTTCGTGTCTGTTTTCCGTTGCCGTAGACTGTCAGGTCCTGCCCGTTCAATGCCTGGTAAATGAAATTAGGTACAACACGACCGTCATTTATACGCATTCTCTCCCCGTAGGTATTGAAGATGCGAACTATTTTTGTGTCTATCTTATGCGCCCTGTGATAGGCCATTGTTATAGCCTCGGTGAAGCGCTTGGCCTCGTCGTAGCAGCTCCTGGGCCCTATGGGATTAACATTTCCCCAGTATGACTCTTTTTGCGGATGGACCGCGGGATCCCCGTAAATCTCCGAGGTGGAAGCCACCAGAATTCTTGCCTTTTTCGCGAGCGCAAGTCCCAGACAGTTATGTGTGCCAAGCGACCCTACTTTTGCGGTCTGGATTGGGTATAAATTATAGTCGACAGGACTGGCCGGACACGCAAAATCAAGCACATAATCCACCGGGCCTTTAACTTCCATGCGCTTGGTAATGTCGTGCTTGATGAAATCAAATTTCTTGTTCTTGATATCCTTTATGTTATCCATGCTGCCGGTAATTAAATTATCTATGCAAATGACATGAATATCCCTACCGAGGAAGTAATCGCAAAGGTGTGAGCCTATAAAACCGGCGCCTCCGGTAATAACAGCTGTCTTCAAGAAACCTCCCTAAAAGCAGTAATTGCCGCCCTGCCGCTATCTTCCGATGGAGTAATACTTGAACCCTGCTTTTTTCATTTTCGCAGGCTCATAAAGATTTCTCGCATCCACTATAACAGGCTTTTTAAGCAGTTTTTTTATCCTGGGCAGATCAAGATTTCTGAACTCTTCCCACTCGGTCAGTATTAAGAGAGCATCCGCCTGCTTCACCGCATCGTATTCATCTGATCCGGTCACCAAACTTTTAAGACTCTTTATTGCATTATCCATACCTTCCGGATCATAGGCTTTGATTTTAGCCCCTTGTTTAAGAAGCATTTCAACTATCTCAAGCGCCGGAGAGAATCTCGTGTCATCTGTATTTGGCTTGAAAGTTAGACCCAAAACACCAATCTTCTTTCCCCTGACAGTACCAAGGGCTGCTCTGACTTTCTCCACAACGAACAGCTTTTGCTCCTCGTTAACCTTCTCCACGCTTTTCAGAAGGTGAAAATCATATCCAAGCTGGTCCGCGATATGGATGAATGCCGAGACATCCTTTGGAAAACAGAATCCGCCGAAACCTGGACCTGCATTGAGAAAAGCCCTTGCTATTCTCTTGTCGTAACCCATTCCCTCGGCAATCTTGGTCACATCGGCGCCCGCCTCTTCGCAGACGCGTGATATCGCATTTATAAAAGAGATCTTCATTGCCAGGAAAGAATTTGATGCGTGTTTGATAAGCTCGGCGGTATTTATATTTGTAACAAGTTTCGGGGCGTCTATATCTTTATAGAGTTCCAGAAGGACTTTCTTTGCCTTTTCTGAATCAACGCCGAAAACTATCCTGTCAGGATTCAGAAAATCATAAATCGCAGTGCCTTCGCGAAGGAATTCCGGATTTGAGGCGACATCGAAAGGAATATTTTTTTTGATATTCTTGCGGATAGTGCGTTTGACCCACTCGCCCGTCTTAACCGGGACGGTACTCTTCTCGATGATGAGCTTGTAGGAAGTCATAACCTCCGCGGCCCATTTTGCAACTTTTTCCACGGCGGAAAGGTCGGCGCTGCCGTCAGGAAGGGGCGGAGTTCCCACGCAGATGAAAACAACATCCGATCTTTTCATGGCATCTCTGGCGTTTGAGGTAAAAGTCAGCCTTCCATGTTTTATGCCGTCCGCTACTATTTCTTCCAACCCGGGTTCAAATATAGGCATACCGCCGGCGTTGAGCTTTGCTATCTTATTCTTGTCATTATCGGCGCCGATTACAGTGTGACCGAGCTTGGCAAAACAGGCAGAGGTGACAAGGCCGACATAACCAACACCTATAACGGCTATTTTCACTTAACCCCCTGATAGATAACAATTTACATAATTATACATAAAAAGAAAGGGTTTTTCAATCAAACGTTATGGAAGGAAACGCTATAAACAATCAGTACAATAACATCAGCTTGACTGCTGTTTGTTTCGAATTTCGTGCTTAGAATTTCGAATTTTACACTACATGCTTTCTATGAATTGCTTAAACAGGTATTCCGCGTCGTGAGGGCCCGGGGAAGCCTCAGGGTGGTATTGCACGCAAAACAGCGGGTATTTTTTATGTTTAAATCCTTCTACGGTTTTATCATTGAGGTTAATATGCGTTACTTCTACTTCGCCCTTTGGCAGGGAATCAATATCAACGCAAAAACCGTGATTCTGCGAGGTTATTTCCACTTTCGAATTCGGAAGGTGCATGACCGGCTGGTTGCCGCCCCGATGTCCGAACTTTAACTTGAATGTCTTCCCGCCAAGCGCCAGGCCCAGCATTTGATGTCCAAGGCAGATACCGAATATAGGTTTCTTGCCAATAAGCTTTCTCACGGTATCCACAACATAAGTTACCGCCTCAGGATCTCCCGGGCCGTTGGAAAGCATAATCCCGTCCGGGTTAAGCGCCAGTATCTCTTCCGCTTTTGTGAACGCCGGCACAACCGTAACCCTGCAGCCCAGAGAGACCAGGTAGCGCATGATATTATATTTCGCGCCGCAATCCAGAACAACAACATTATGGTTCTTTCTTTTACGCTGGTCTTCAAAAAGCTGCAGCTGCTCCTCGCCTTTCCCTTCTTTCTCATAATCGTACAGCGGCTCATGCCAGGCGTATGTTTTTCTGCAGGTAACTCTTTCGACCATGTCAACGCCGACTATAGACGGCGAGTCTTTCGCTTTTTTTATCAATCTTTTCTTGTCGAGGTCAACAGTGGAGATCACAGCCTTTTTGGCGCCAAAGGTACGCAGGTGTTTTACAAGCATGCGGGTGTCAATGCCTTCAATCCCGATAATGTTGTTCTTTTCCAGATATTTTCCGAGGCTGATATTCGAACGCCAGTTACTAGCTATTTTGCTGTATTCTTTTACGACAAAACCGCTTACCCTTGGTTTTGTTGACTCCATATCCTCTTCGTTTACCCCGTAATTGCCTATCATCGGATAAGTCATCGTAACAATCTGCCCGCAATATGAAGGGTCGGTTAATATTTCCTGGTATCCGGTTATACTTGTATTGAAAACTGATTCGCCGAAGTATTCTCCCCCGGCTCCGAAAGCGATGCCTTCAAAAACAAGACCGTCTTCCAGCGCGAGTATTGCCTTTTTTTCTTTTGCTTTCACAGTATCTTACCGTCCTTTAATTTTAGAGTCCCGCCCACTATGGCGGCAAATATTTTGCCTTTCAGTTTTCTGCCGTTAAAAGGAGAGTTTTTGCTCTTAGAATAGAACTTCGTAATATCAACCGTATATTCATTTTCCATGTCAAACACTGCTATGTCAGCGTCCGCGCCGGCCTTCAGACTTCCTTTTTTTATTCCCAGTATCTTTGCAGGACTTACCGACAATTTTTCAATAGCCTGTTCCAGGGTAAGTCGTTTCTTCAAGACCAACTCGGTTATTGCAAGAGGCAGCATTGTTTCAAGACCTATGATACCGAAAGAAGCGGTATTAAACTCTACTTCCTTGTCGATTCTGCCGTGCGGAGCGTGATCTGTGGCTATGCAATCTATTGTCCCGTCTATCAGACCTTCAATAACGGCCTCTACATCCTTCTGAGTGCGGAGAGGCGGGTTCATTTTTGTATTGGTGTCATAGCCTTTGACGGCTTCATCCGTTAGAGTAAAGTAGTGCGGGGCTGTTTCACAGGTAACATTAAGGCCGGTCTTCTTTGCCCACCTAATGACATCCACGGTCGCTTTGCAGCTTACATGGGCGATATGAACCCTGGCACCCGTGTAATTGGCTATTTCGATATTTCTGTAAGCCATAATGCTTTCCGCTATATCAGGCATTCCACGCAAGCCCAGCACAGTAGAGGTGAAGCTTTCGTTCATAACCCCGTCCAGCGTCATATTCTTGTCTTCACAGTGGGTAATTACAGGAAGGTTGAACTGGCTCGCGTATTCCATCGCGCGCCGCATCAATTCGGCGTTCATTACCGGCGCCGCATCGTCGGAGAAAGCAATCGCGCCGCTTTCCGCAAGACTTCCAAGTTCGGAGACTTCCTCGCCTTTCGCGCCTTTGGTGATGCTTGCGATAGGCAGGACATTTATTACCCCTTCGCTTTTCGCTTTGGAGATAACAAGATCAACAACGGCCGCGTTGTCAATAACCGGCTCGGTGTTCGGCATGCAGGCAACTGTCGTTACCCCGCCGGCAAGCGCCGCCCTGGTTCCTGTCTCTATGGTCTCTTTATATTCAAACCCGGGCTCCCGAAGGTGCACATGCATATCGATGAGGCCGGGAACCACAACTTTTCCTGATACATCCAAAACCTGTGCGCCATCGGCCCTTAAGCCTTTTTCAACTTTGGCTATCTTTCCGTCCTCAATCAGGAGGTCAAATTTGCCTCTGACTTTATTTGCGGGGTCGACTACCTCACCCCCCGTAAGCAGCAATTTCATTGGCCTCACCTCCCGCGAGAAGAAACAATACCGCCATCCTGGCGGCAATCCCGTTGGTTACCTGGTCATTAATTACCGACTGCTTGCAGTCCGCGACTTCAGACGATATTTCAACACCGCGGTTCATTGGCCCGGGGTGCATAACCATAGCGTCGGGTTTTGCCAGTTTCAGGACCGATTCATCCAGTCCGAAAAACATTGAATATTCGCGAATAGAAGGGAAAAGGCTTCTTTTTTGCCTTTCCAGCTGAATGCGGAGCATGTAGATTACATCGGCGTCTTTGACGGCATGCCTCAGGTTGTTTTCAACTGTAACATCGAGTTTATCAATATCTTTCGGCAGAAGCGTCGGCGGGCCGACAAGCGTCACCTTCGCTCCCATCTTTGTAAGGCCGTAAATATTTGACCTTGCCACCCTGCTGTGGGCTATGTCTCCGGAAATAACCACCTTCAAACCTTCTATTTTTTTCTTTTTGTCCCTGATGGTCAGCATATCAAGCAGTCCCTGGGTGGGATGCTCGTGCATTCCGTCGCCCGCGTTTATTATTGAGGACCTTAGCACCTTTGAAAGCAGCAGCGGGACTCCGGAACAGGAATGTCTTACAACCACCATGTCAGACTCAAGCGCCTCAATTGTGCGGGCCGTGTCAATAAGGGTCTCGCCCTTTGAAACGCTGCTGGTCGAAACCGAGAAATTAATCACATCCGCGCTTAAGCGCTTTGCCGCAAGCTCAAAGGAGGTCCGCGTTCTGGTGGAGTTCTCGAAGAAAAGATTTACGACCGTGCGCCCTCTGAGGGACGGCACTTTTTTTACCTGGCGGTTGGAGATACTCTTGAAGGCTTCAGCCGTGTCAAGCAGTGACTTAATTTCTTCCGGCGTCAGATCTTCAAGGCCTATGAGGTGCTTTCTTTTGAATGGCATCCTCTTGCTCCCGGCGGCGGGACTCTTCTAATTTTCGCTTATGGTAACGCTGTCCTCGCCGTCAACCTCAGTCACTTTTATATCTACAGTTTCCTTCAATGAAGTGGGAATGTTCTTGCCTACATAATCGGCGTGGATGGGCAGCTGCTTATGCCCTCTGTCAACAAGGACCAGCAGCTGTATCCTTTTCGGCCGCCCGAAATCAAGGAGCGCGTCCATCGCAGCCCTGGTGCTTCTGCCTGTGAAAAGGACATCATCAACCAGTATAATATTTTTGCCGTTTATCGGGAATTTAACATCAGTTGGCTGGGCTGACTTAGGTATCTTGAGTCCGATATCATCGCGGTAAAAAGTTATATCAATCGCGCCCACCAATATTTTTCTTCCGGAAATAGCCTCAATTTTTTTTGCAATCCTGGCGGCAATGTGATCTCCGCGGCTTCTGATGCCGATTAAAGCAACCTCTTCGAGCTCGTTCTTCTCTATGACTTCATGGGCAAGCCTGGCAATTGTTTTTTCTATCGCCGGCCCGTCAAGCAGTATCTTCGATTTCCCGTTCATAGCCCTACTCCTCAACTCGCTCTAATCTGTGAATTTCATTTCGTAATCTGCGCAATCATTTGTTAAAAAAAAAGCCTTAAAACAGGTTTCCTGTCTTAAGGCTAAAACTATGTCTGCTGTGCAGTTTCATTTTATTACCTTCCTCGGTCTCACAGGACCGGATTTAAAGGTCTTATGTATTATACATATCTAGTCTGTAAAAGTCAAGCGGTTTCAATGAGCCATTGAGCTGCCTCACGCATAATGCTTAGGGCGGTTTCTATGTCGGAATTTCTAATTTGCATCTATTAGTATAACACATGAAGGTAATATCTAATTCTACCCCCCTGATTAGCACCAGCTTGCTTAAATACCAAATAATGTTGCCCTATTGAAGAGATTAAGGCTGTCATATCAATTGCACCTGACCCAATACTTGAATTAATGCTATGTAAACTTGTGCCATCACCAAATTTTGATAATGTTGTTTTGCTAAGCAACGAACCAGTTACTTCATTTGAAACATTTATACCGTCCAAGAAAACACGCATATCGTTCAAGTAACTCTTGCTTTGAGCTCCAATTGAATATCCTGAACTCACACCTACGGTGCTAGTAGTGTAAGCGTGCTTATGATCTTCACTAACATTTGCAGATGTTGGTGTCTCTGCAGATATCACACCTCTAAGTGATTTTGAGGCACTAGGAGCGAAATCTGCTCCACGAACTGCTGTGCAACCTTCCCCCGTAGGATTATAAAATATCAATGAATGGTCGTGAGAGACTAAATGCGTGTGTCCATTCGACTCTCCTTCTGTATTGCCATTGTGACTATGCGCTGCCAATTCAGTATAGTATTGCGTATTAAACCTCTCCCCATACAAGTACAGTGTGATGCTTCTTGGAACCTTTGAAAGCACAAAGTAGCATTTCTCTGATACGTTCTCGTCTATATCCCCGCTGCCGGAGATAACCATCGGAGTATCGGGACGGTTGCAGTACTCAGAACGGATTGAGTAAACAACGCTGGAAATCCTTTGGCGCGGGCTCAAAGTTTCCCCCTCAACCTTCATTTCCAGCCAGTAGTCCTGAGAGAAATCTACGCTTGCGCCAAAAGGATAAAGCCCTGAACCAAGCAGGACATTAAATACACCCTTTGAAACCTCAATCTGGTATGAGCCGTTCCACTTTTGAGCGCCTCCGCTCTCGGAATCGTAGAAGGCGAATGAAATATTCTTTGAAGCCGTGATGGGGCTTCCGTCTTTGTTGGTGAGTTTTCCGGGATAGTTGATCAACATCGGCACCGATGCTCCACAAACAAGACACAATAGTACAAAAACCGCGCTAAATACCGTTTTACGCATGACTCTCCTTTAGAAACAAAATATTCCCAGGAAGAGTAGTAAATCAAATGAGCTATTCGATATCAAAGATTTTCTGCAAGCGTGCCGACTTTTTTGGAATGCGATTCAGATATGCAGAGAAGGGTATTTTGTTTAAATCAACCTAGCTTCTTCGCGGAATATTTCCGGAGCATTTCAACGGCCTTCTCCGCGACAGCAGCCGGTTTTATGTTTGAGCAATAGTAAGTATCCGTCCTGAGCACGGCATTCTTTGAACCCCAGGGGTCAAACTGCCGGACCAGCGATTTTTCACATAGCAAGAGAACAGGAATGTCAGCGATGCTTGCCAGATGGCTGGTTCCGGTATTGCAGCAGATAAAGAGATCCGGCCGCTTCAGCAGGGCTGCAAGCCGCCTAAAATCAACGTCATCTATCAGAATGTTGCCCTTCGCAAGTTCCCTGATCTTGGCCATAGCCTGAATCTCAGTTGGCCCCCAGAAAACAGCTATCTTTACGCCGGGAATTTTCCCCTTTATGAGCTTGCATGCTTCCTTGAACTGTTCAGCCGTATAGCCTTTCTCAATAAATGGCCCGTAAAAAGGGTGCACCGCCAGCAGAAGGTCTCCGCTTTCAACCCTCTTGTTCTTCCAGAAACTCTCTGCGTACTCTGTCTCATCTTTTAGGAGAGGCATTACCGGTGGTTTTTCAACGGCGTATCTTCCGGAGACGAACGCGCCAAGCTTCTTATTCTTCTCAACAAAATGGAGGCCGCTCTCCTCGAAAGTATCCGTGAGGAAAATATCCGCGTAATTATTCTTCGCGCCGTTGTGCGTAAACCCCGCGCTCCTCTTAGCGCCTGCAAGCCGGCAAAAGACAGCGCAGCGCAAGTTGTCATTGCTAGGAGTGACGGCAAGGTCGTACTTCTCTTTCCGCAAGCCAATGGCTAGCAACAGAAGCCTGAAACTGAAGACCAGCTTGTGCCAGTTATCGGTCTCGCAATAAATTATCCCGTTTACGGAAGGATTGCCCTGAAGTACCATCCTGTTCGAGTTTCTAAGGACCAGGACGTCAATTATAGCGGATGGGAAAGATGCTTTGAGAGTTTCTATCAGCGCTACCTTGGATATCATATCGCCGAGCGAGTTTTCCGGTACGGCTACCAGTATCTTCCCGTAGGGCCCGAAAGGAGCGCTCCATCCCCTGCGCTTAAACAAAAGCGAGAGAGCTCCAAGCAGCAGCATTTTTAGGCCGCGCTCCGCGGCTTTCGCAATCCTTTTCAGGATTTCTCTCATAACACTTTCCTCTTAATTTAAATTGTTGATTTTGGCATTCCTAAATCACTAATTCCCCGGTATTTTCAAAACCCCCGCATGCGCGGTTGCGACATACTCAACACCTTTAATGGATTCTGCTTTCTTCAGGGATTCTCCTACTGTGACAGGATCTTCCGAAGGAGGCTTTGGCATGGCAATAAGTTTGCCGTTTTTTATTATCGCAAGGTCTCCGACTATCAGATATTTTCCGTTTACAAGAAATGAGGTTGAACCTATCGTATGTCCGGGCGTGAGGATCGCCTCGCATACGCCTTTCCCTATTTTCACTCTTTCCCCGTCCTTGATAAGCGTGTACTTTGAAACCGGCAGGGTATTTATCTTTTCCATAAACATAAAATGCCTTTTCTTTGTCCCCGTCACCAGCGGTTCCTCCGCCGCAGGAAGGTAAACTGCCGCGTTTTCAAATGCGGGAAGCCCGTTTACGTGATCGCCGTCGGAATGAGTCAGAAAAACCGCCTTTACTTTAGAGGGCTCCAGCCCGAGTTCCTTGAATCCTTCCAGGACTTGCGCGACGCTGTTACCCGCGTCAAAACAAAACAACTCATCGCCTGACTTGAAGACGAAGAAATCTACGAACTTGTTGTTTACCGCGAAGAACTCCGGAGTCACGGCGCCTGTCGGCGCGGGCCGGAAGCTCATCATAGTCCTTGCCATAGGCAGAATAAAAACTGCCGCCGCGAGTACAAGCACTCCGGCTGTTATCCCGCCCCATTTTAGAATTCCAAAAGCAACGGATGTTTTCTTTGTCACTTTTTCTTCTTCTGCCATGTATTGACCCCTCCCTGCTGCAATTTTACCGGCCCGGCACTTAAAAATGGGCTTTAACTCTCTTGACATTATGAACCTTATTAACCTTACAAACCTTACAAACTTTTTGTTAACTACTCGTATCTCATCGCCGCAATCGGATCTATTTTTGAGGCCTTGACCGCGGGATAGGTCCCGAAAAATATTCCTATCAAAGAGGAGAATGCAAATGAAACAATAATTGAAACTCCCGAAGCTTTAACCGGGAAAGGAATCAGCGGGCTGAGTATCGCCAGGATAGTCACGGAAACAATAATTCCGATGAGCCCGCCTATCACGGAGACTATGACGGATTCCACGATAAACTGTGTCAGGATATTCCCGGCCGAGGCCCCGACCGCTTTTCTGATCCCTATCTCTCTGGTCCGCTCAGTAACGGTAACGAGCATGATATTCATAATACCTATTCCTCCGACCAAAAGGGAGATCATCGCGATAACATAAGTAATCAACTCCATTACTGACATTATGTCCTTCAGCATATCCAGGGATTCTCCCTGGGTCATGACGGAAAAGTCAGTTTTGTCGAGCATAGTCAGCAGAAGCCTTTTGATATCTGCCTTCGCCATATCTATCTGCTTCGGGTCAGGGATGCGCACAGTTATCTGATGGACATCATCCGACCCGCCTATATTCTGCGCTGTAGTGATCGGCATATAAATCGCGTCATCCATATCCATACCAAAAAAACTTCCTTTCTCTTCCATAACGCCGATTACGCGAAATTTTATGCCTCTTACCGAGATATATTTGCCTACAGGATTAACACCCTTGAAGATATTCTTGACCACAGTCACGCCTATTATGGCGACTTTTCTTGCTGATTTCACATCCTCTTCCCTGTAGAAAGCACCTTTATCGACTTTCCAGGTAAAAACTCTTTCAAAGTTGCTGCCCATTCCGGAAACGAAGCTTACATTCCGGCTCTCGTTCTTGTACTTTACATTGACTCCCATAATGTCATACTCCGGGCAGGAGTCCGCGCCGAACGCGCTTTTATCATTTATTAATTCGACATGGCGCATCTTGAGGCGGTTGGTGGTGTAACTTCCCGGAGGCCCCATCTGCGCTTCGCTGTTTCCCGGAATTACCGTAAGCATATTCGTGCCCATAGCCTGCATTTCATCTTCAATCTTCGACCTAGAACCGGTGATGACGGAGACAAGCAGGATAATGGCCATAACGCCTATGACAATACCAAGCAGGGTGAGGAAGGTCCTCATTTTGTTCATTTTTAGACTGGCGATGGCGAGTTTAAGGCTTTCAATTAAGTTCACGAGAACTCCAAAACACTAATTCGTTTCTAACGTTCATAACGTTTGTAAGGTTTATAACGTAATTCGCATATTTCAAAATACGCTTATTTGCTCCGCAATACTCGTATTTATTGCTTTACGTTATGAACGTTAAGAACGTTAAGAACGTTACAAACGTTACAAACTTTTTATTTTATTCATACCTAAGAGCCACTATCGGATCCGTTTTCGCCGCCTTAACTGCCGGATAGGTGCCGAAGAAGACCCCGACTGCCGTCGAGAAAAGGAACGCGACTATGATAGATGTTGTATTGGCTTTTAACGGCATCGGCATCTTGTCTCCGAGCGCCGCCATTACCCCGGCAATTAACCCGACAGACAACAGTATGCCTGCGACGCCGCCGCTCACCGAGAGAATTACTGCCTCGCTGATAAACTGAAAGAGAATATCGCTGTATCTGGCTCCCACCGCTTTGCGAATCCCGATTTCCCTCGTGCGCTCCTTCACGGTGACCAGCATGATATTCATTATGCCGAAGCCTCCGACAAAAAGAGCTATACCCGCGACGCAGCCCATGACCACGCTTAAAATATTGGTAAAAATCATAAATGTGTTCAAAAGTTCGCTGGAACTCCTCAGGGTAAAATCCTGTTTATCGAGCTGAGTGAGCATTACTTTCTTTATCTCGCCGAACGCTTTTGTGACATTCGCCGGATCCGGAACTTTTATGAGTATCTGGTTGATTTGCTGAGTTCCGAGCAGTTCATGCAGCGTCGTTATGGGCATGGCCGCAAGATTGTCGCTGTCCTGCCCCATGGTCCTTCCCTTGCGCTCAGTAACGCCGATGACCGTAAACCTGTTGCCGGCCAGCATTATTTCTTTGCCTATCGGGTCATTCCCGCCGTAGAGATCTTTTACCACAGTTTCGCCGATTACGCAGACCTTGCGGGCCGACCTTACATCTTCATCCCTGAAATAGCTGCCTGTTGCCACGTTCCAGTTGCGCACGTAGGGGAAGTTCGCGTATGTTCCGGCAAGCATTACGTCATTCTTGCTCTTGCTCCTGTATTTGACAATGCTTCCTATGTTTATAGCGACCGGAGTGGCTTTCACGCCAAAACTGCTCTTTGTCTCTATGAGGTCTACGAACTTGAGCTTGAATTTATTTACGGTCATGGTGCCGGGGGGACCGTGCATCTCCTCGGAATTTCCAGGAATGCACATTAAAACGTTAGACCCCATGGACCTGATTTCGCCTTCTATTTTATCCTGTGTTCCGGCAATGACGGAAATCAACAGGACTATGGACATAACGCCGATAATTATTCCGAGCATCGTGAGGACGGATCTTACTTTGTTGGAAGAGATATTTTTGTACGATATGAAGAGGCTTTCCCTTAAGTTCATTTCTTTGCGGCTCTCACTTTCACTCCGGCTTTGACCTTTGAAAGGTTATTCTCTATCACGGCCTCCCCTTCTGTAATCCCGGAGACTATCTCCGTGCTGTCGTAACTTTCCAGCCCGGTCTGTACGGCCTTTCTGACCGCCTTGTCCTTTTCAACCGCCAGGACGTACCTGCCGTCTTTATCGTCGCCGATAGCCGTGTACGGAAGTATTATCACAGCCGGCTTGCTGGCGGCGTTAATATAGACATCTCCTGTCATTCCGAGCCTCAACATCTTTTCGGAAGGATCGAGCTTGATTTTGACCAGGTAAGTTATCCCTTTCTCTTTAACCTCAAGACTGCTCCTGGCAATAAATATCACTTTGCCGTGAAGTTTAGTGTCCTTATACGCGTCCAGCACAACCTCGGCGTCCTGCCCGATGCTAACCTGTCCTATGTCAGATTCATCAATATTGCTCTCGACCGTCATTTCATTCAAATCGGCAAGCATAAAAGCCTGATTGCCTCCGTAAAGAGTTTCACCTGCTTCTACAAACTTTTTCACAACCGTTCCGCTAAACGGAGCCGCAATAAAAGTGTTCTTCCACTGTTCCCGGGCCTGCTCTGCAGACTGGAAAGGCATAAACCCTTTCGAGGCAAGCGAGGCAGCTCTCCTATAATCTTTTTCCGCTTGAGCCGTGGAATCCAGTTTCAGAAGGACTTTATCTTTCGCGACCGATTCATTTTCGGATACAAATATGTCGCTTACCCTTCCGGAAGCGACCGTTGTCAGTTTTGCTTCATTGTTTGATCTGACTGTCCCTGTTGACTGAACCTTAACGGTCAGATTGCCCCTTAGCGCCTTTACGGTGTTGACTTCCTGGCCTCCGTTCCCCATACACCCGAGCGAAACAGCCAATACCGCGAAAAACATAATTATTATTCCGATGGTGATTGCTTTTCTCATTACTTTACCCCTCCAATAGAGTACTCAAGCTCGTTCACCTGCATCCTGTAGTTGAAAAGCGCCTGCTTGCTGTCCGTAACTCCTGCCGCCTTTTTGGACTCGGCGTCTATCAGGTCCGTAATACTTGTTAGGCCGACGTCATACTTTGCTTTCATGGCTTCATAATTCTTTTCCAGGTATTCCTGTTTCTTGTTCGCCGCGGCCGCGTCCTCGCTCTTATCAAGAGCGCCATAATAATTCGTCTTGACCTGAAGCAGAAGAGCTTCCTTAAGCGAAGCGGCTGAGGAAACGGCGTTTTTCCTGTCAGCTTCGGCGGCGGCAAGTTTCGCGCTGCTTGAGAAACCTGAAAAAAGCGGGATGTTCAGAGTCACGCCATAGGAGTAGCCGCCCTGATCAAGCGGAAACTGCGTTCCCGACAAGTCATACCGCGCGTTTCCCGAAAGCGAAGGCAGCCAGTCAGAATAAGCGCCGGCGATGGAAGCGGCGGCAGACTCGACCGAAAGATCCGATGCTTGAAAGTCGAGTTTATTCATTAGCGCGAGCGCGAAACATTTCTCAAGGCTCGTTACTCCAAGAGGCGCGGCCTCTATTGCCGGCAGCGTTTCCCCGGACAGCCGGACATTTTCTCCGGACTTCTTCCCGAGCACAAGAGCAAGTGAATCGGCGGCAAGCTCTAAGCGGCGCCGCGCTTTTGAGGCCTCAGCGGAGAATTTCACATATTCCGATTCGGCGTTTAGCGTGTCGACCGGAGTGGCTACTCCCTGCGAATACCTCTCTTTTACCGAATCATAGAGGCTTTTCATCTCGTTTTTTGTCACCTCAGAAAGCGCTGCCAGAGCTCCAGCCTGCAGTAAACCGTAATAAGCTTTTTTCACGTTATAGCCGATTTCCTGTTTCTTTTGCTCGTACCTTAAGAGCGCGGACTGCTCGCCCAAAAACGCCTGTTTTTCGGAAGCGCCGGTCCTTCCGAAATCATAGAAAATCATCTGCGCGGAGACAGCTGCTGAATAGGTTATAACATCGGAAGTGCTGCTAAGCCCGGGAATGCTGGAAAGTAGTGAACCAAAACTTGTGGAAAGCGGGGTCACCGTTCGGCTGAAACCGAAAGAACCGTTTATCTGCGGGAAGTAGGCAGAACGAATCTGGTTGGTCCTGGAAGTACTTGCTTCATAGGCGCTTTTTAGCGCCTTGATGTCATTATTGTTTTCCAGTGCGGACTGAACGCACTCTTCAAGGCTCAACCCGGCCGCAAAAGAGACCGAGCAGGCTGCGAGCGCCGCAAGCAGCTTGGCGATTTTCATTATTCCCCCTCTGTCCTTACTATTTCCCCGTCTTTGAAATAGATGCGTTTTTTCGCAAAAGCCGCAATATCCGGCTCATGAGTTATCAGCACGATCGTCTTTCCCTTGTCATTCAACGCCTTGAAGATTTTCATTATTTCTTCACCGGATTTAGAATCAAGATTCCCGGTCGGCTCATCGGCAAGAATAAGAGGCGGGTCGTTCACAAGCGCGCGGGCTATAGCAACCCGCTGCTGCTGCCCTCCCGACAGTTCATTCGGTTTGTTTGCGAACTTTTCAGCCAGGCCTACGCTCACAAGCGCCGCCTCCGCCTTCTGCTTTCTGTTCTTGGCGCCAGAATAGACGAGCGGCAGTTCCACGTTCTGAACGGCCGAGGTCCGCGCCAGCAGGTTGAAAGACTGGAAAACAAAGCCTATTTTTTTATTCCTTACCTCTGCCAGCTGTGAATCAGAGAGTTTGCTGACATTCTCACCCTCAAAGAGGTATTCGCCGGAGGTTGGCCTGTCAAGACAGCCTATAATGTTCATGCATGTAGATTTTCCGGAACCGGAATGTCCCATGATGGCGGTAAAGTCTCCGCGTTTGACTGTCAGGTTAATTGACTTCAAAGCGGAGAACTCTACTTTGCCGGTCAAATAGACCTTCGTAATGCTCTTAAGCTCGATAACCTGTTCCATTTTTTCTCCCGCGAAATACTATTTTGGCGCAGTTATTCCTGAACGATTGCGGAGGTTATTTCAACAATGTCATTATCAAGAAGTTCGGTGTAAACGCCGTGGAGTGTCTGATAGGGTTTTGAATTAACGTAAATGCCGGTGAATCTGCTCGCCTTCCCGTCTTTGCCGAAAACCACTGGGCTAAGACCGGGGTGGTCCTTTTCAACTTCCTCAAAAAGGCGCTTTAAGTTTAACTTTCCGGGGGGCGCTGTGAAACACAACTCGGCTTTATTCGCCGTCACATGCCGGAAAACCGCTGGAATCTTAATTGTTATAGGCATAGCCTATGCTATCATAAATATAGCTTTTTCGGCAAGAAAGTTTTGGAGAGCGGGTATTCTGGTATGCCCGGTGAACCCGACAAACTTCTCAATAACTTTGTGTTCTTCCCTGCAGAATATCTTAAAATCCTTAATTGTGAAATAGTGCAGGTTCGGGGATTCATCCCACCTGTACGGCAGAGCGGCGGTCCTCGGTGTTTTCCCGAGTATACCGAGAGAGAATCTTATTTTGTAGTACGCAAAATTTGGGAAAGAAATTATTACCTTCTTCCCTACCCTGAGGGCTTCGCGTATGACGAGGTTCGGCCTGCGGGTCTCCTGCAAGGTGAAGTTTATTATCACGTAATCAAAAAAACCGTCAGCAAAATCGTGCAGGGCGTCGTCTATGTCGGCATGCTCAACTGTCACACCGTTCTTTACGCTCTCATACACTACTTTTTCGTCAGCTTCAATTCCGACGCCTTTAACCTCGTTATAGTCTATTAGATGCCGTAGCAGCCTGCCGTCCCCGGAACCCAGGTCAAGAACCTTAGAACCGTTTTTTACCATGCCGGAAATTATGATGTAATCAAACCTCTCCATTTATTCACCCTTCCTTACATTCTCAAGAAAATTGCTAATGAGAACGCCCTGTTCTTCGTGCGGAATAAGAAAAGCGTCATGACCGTAATCCTGTGCTATTTCGCAATAAGTAACATTTACCCAGGAATATTTCAAAACCCTGACTATCTCTTTTGACTGTTTAGCGGGATAGATCCAGTCGTGGGAATAGGAGATTACCAGGAACTTTGTTTTAGACCCGGAAAAATGCTTTATCAACTCCTGCTTATTGCCCAGATCAAAATTATCAAGGGCCTGGGTAATATAAATATAAGCGTTAGCGTCAAAGCGCTTCACGAAGGCTTCACCCTGGTGCCTCAGAAAACCCTCAACTTGAAAAACAGAATCTATCGGTTTACCTGCGCTGTCAAGGGTCTTAACCTCTCTTCCGAACTTTCGCTCCATTGAATCATCGCTCATATATGTAATATGCCCGATCATCCTGGCCAGTCCGAGACCGTCAACCGGGCCTCCGGCGTCGCTTCCGGGACCGGTGTAATTTCCGGCATATTCACCCTTGTTCCAGGCAGGGTCATTCTTTATCGCTATTCTTCCCAAAACATTGAACGCTATCTGCTGAGCCGAGTGCCTGAAAGTCGTGGCTATAGGTATAGCTGTCCTTACCCTTTCAGGATAGGAATAAGCCCACTCAAGCACCTGCATTCCGCCCATTGACCCGCCTGCGACGCTGAACAGTTTAAAAATACCGAAAGAATCTACCAGCTTTGCCTGGGCATTCACCATATCTCTTATTGAAACTGCCGGGAAATTCATCCTGAATTCCTTTCCGGTCTTCGGGTTGATTGAGGCCGGGCCTGTTGAACCGTTGCAGCTACCAATCACATTTGAACATATTACAAAATATTTATCCGTGTCAAACGCCCTGCCCGGGCCGATCAGAAACTCCCACCAGCCGGGCTTCTTGTCTCCTGCGTGAAAACCGGCCACATGCGCATCGCCGCTCAAAGCATGACAGAGCAGGATTGCATTATCTTTTGCCGCGTTAAGTTTGCCGTAAGTTTCATAGGCAATCCGGACAGGAGAGAGGACTTCCCCGCTCTCGAGCGTCAAAGCATCGAAGTCATAGAACTTCGTTTCAACTATGCCGTTCGGACTCTCTTTAGTTATGTCTTTTTTCTCGTCAGTCATCTATTAAACCCCTCCGATTTTGCGCATCCGCCCATCTGCGACTCTGCGCATCATATTGAATAGTCTTCTTCATCTCCGTTCACAACTTTCCCCGCTATATCCTCAATTGTTGTAGTATCAACAATTGCATTTACGCTGTCCCTTACCTTCTCCCAGGTTGAACGGAACGGGCATTTCTTCTCGTCCGCGCAGCGGGAAAAGCAGCTTCTGCTGACACAGGTTATCGGGGATGTGAAGCCTTCCATCACCCTTATCACCTCGCCAAGAGTAATACTTGCGGCAATCCTCGCGAGAAAATAGCCTCCGTCCTGCCCCCTCTTGCTTTTCACAAAGCCGGCCCCTTTTAACTGAAGCAGAAGCTGCTCAAGATACTTGAGCGGTATATCCTGTCTTTTCGCTATGTCTGATATTTTAACCGGCCCGGCATTTGCCTTCACGGCAAGATCGAGCAAGGTTTTAAGAGCATAATCACCCTTAAAAGAAATTCTCATATTTGCTTCACTACCATGTCTATCTGCATAGTAGTGATTGTACCAAATACTACAACTTTGTCAATAGCTTGCGCAAGGCTTCGTTTTGCCTTGCATTACAAAGCATTATTTTGTATTCTATCCTTATGGAAATGCGCAATAAATACTCACGATATCTTGCTCTTGCCGCTTTTCTTATTCCTTTTCTTTTCTATCTCCTCACCTACTGTTGTACTGTATATGTAGGCGATTCCGGCGAAATGATAACCGCCGCCTACTATCTGGGCATACCTCACCCGCCGGGCTATCCGCTTTACACAATTCTTGGCAAATTTTTCAGTTTCATCCCGGTATCCAATATCGCGTCCAGAGTAAATTTGCTCTCAAGCGCTCTCGCCGCTCTTGCCTCATTTTTTCTTTTCATTCTTTTAGACAAGGTCTTCAATAAACAAACATTCTCCGACAAGCTGATTATCCTCGCGGCCGTGCTTGCCTCCGCATTTTCTTTTACTTTCTGGAATCAGGCCCTGATGACCAAGGGCGGGCTTTATGAACTCAACGCGCTTTTGCTGATACTTATTATTTACAAACTCGCGTTCGCTAAAACGCGTAAAGACATCCTGTTTGCAGCCGTCTTTTTCGGATGCGGTCTGGCGAACCATTCCACCATGGTTCCTCTCTCTGCCGTATTCGTGCTCTTTGTCTTCTTTTTTTCTCTCCAAAAAGGCATCCTGACAGCGGCGGCAGACACTCTAACTTTTATTTTCTTCTCCGCATTAACAGCCGGTCTGATCTATCTTTATCTCCCAATCCGCGCGGCGGCTTCTCCTGTAATCAACTGGGGCAATCCTTCTACCTTCGAAAACTTTTGGAGGCATGTTTCCAGGCAGCAGTATAAATTGCCTGACCCGAACGACCGCACACTTTCGCATATTTCGGACCAGACATTCGGTTATCTGAAAGCTATCTACAAGCAAAACAATCTGCTTGCATTACTTGCGCCGGCCGGCACTCTCTATTTCTACCGCAACAGCAGGAAAGTTTTCTTTATAACGGGAGCGGTATTTCTTTTTACAAGCGCCGGCATTATATATTTCATCAATTACCTGCTCAACAGCCACGACCTCTACATTGTAGACCCTTTCCTCATCTCCTCTTTTATAATGATCTTTATTTCCGGCGCGGCCGGCCTCTTTTTCATAAAAGACGCTTTTCCGAAATCCGGAAAAATACTTTTGATAGCGTCCGCCGCCTGCGCGTTATTCCCTCTGGCTGCAAATTATTACCGCACAGACAAGAGCAATAACGATTGCGCCCTTGTTTACGGCAAGAACCTGCTGCGGACACCCGAGAAGGACTCCCTTATCTTCGTGGCAGGCGACAATTCCACCTTCATTACCTGTTACCTTACTAAAGTAGAAAAACTCCGCCCGGACCTTAAGGTTTACGACGAAACCGGAAACGTTTTTGACAACATTTACGGCGAGGAAGTTCGCGGAATGACTGACTTCGGGACTTACACAAAGAGGATCAACGAGGTTGAATGGAACACAATCAGCTTTTTCAAGGGCCATATTTATTGCGTATCCGGAACGTCCGTTCACTCCCTCCCGAACCTGACCGTCAGGTCCTATGGCATGATCTTCGAGATAATGAAGGACGGCAGGAGCAAGCCCGGAGTATTTGACAGAAAAAGATACCGTGCTGACTCCTACACAGACCCTTCCTTCTACAAAGATTTCCTTTCCAGAGAGGTCATTGCTCTCTATTACTTCAACCTTGCGGAATCAGCTTTTGAAACAGGCGGCAAAGACACTGCTGAGGGGCTCTATAAACAGGCGCTTGACGCGGGCTTTGATATGGACATGATTCAGAATGACATCGCTATTTCATATATAAACAAGGGCATGCTCGAGGATGCGGAAAAATACGCACTTAAGGCAGTCGCCATAAACCCGCGGTTCGCGGACGGGTTCAATAACCTCGGAATTATCAGTTACAAAAAGGGGCTTTTCCAGAAAGCTATCGAGTATTATTCAAAGGCTATCTCCATTTCCGGGAAAGACGCCTATCTTTACAATCTGGGAGCGGTTTACCGCCAGGCAAATGTTCCTGAAGGCGCCCTGAAAGCCTACCAGCAGGCTCTGGCCGTGAACCCATACAGCTCAAAGATGTACTTCATGATTGGCAATGTCTACCTGGACAAGAGTGACCCGGAGAACGCCGCGAAATACTACGAACTTGGACTAAAGCTTGAACCCGGTTCGGCGGAAATGCTGACCAATCTCGGCGTTGCTTACGCCCAATTGAAGAAATATGCGGAAGCGATGAACGCTTTCAACAGGTCTCTGGCTGTTAACCCAAACATTGCCGAGAGTCACTACGGAATGGGCTTCGTTTATTACGGACAGAAGGATTATCAGAATGCCATAAACGCCTACATCAAGGCGCTGAGCGTAAATCCGTCAATGATACAGGCCTGGACCAGCCTGGCCATAACCTATACAGAATCAGGGCACGCGGATAAAGCCCCGGAATGCTACCAAAATGTGACCAGGCTCAGGCCTAACAACCCTGACGACTGGAACAATTTAGGCATATCTTATGGTATACTTGGCGATAATGCCAAAGCCATTGCAGCCTGGGAACAAGCTCTTAAGGTGTCTCCGGGATATACAAACGCCAGGCTAAATATCGAAAAGGTTAAAAAAGGTAAACAGTGAAAAGACTAATATTTTTTCTGTTTCTTTGCTTATTCAGCTTTCCGGCGCTTTGTGACGTAACTGTTTCCGAAAGCGCTGCCACGATAACAACCTACAAGTTTGACAACATCCTCTATCCTTCCGCTCCCTGGGAGCAGTGCTATCCCTATCCTCGAATAGATAAAAGCGAAGAGAATTTTCCGGTCGGAGTCTCTTCCAAAAAGGACTTCAAAACTGTGGTCATTGAGAACGAGCGGGTAAAAGCCGTCTTCCTGCCTTCTCACGGCGGAAGACTCTACAAACTTTTCGATAAACTCTCTGGGAAAGATGTCTTATACGATACCGCCATGACAAAACCGGCCACATTGTATTCTCGAGGGCCAGGATACATTACGGTGCTCGGCGGCTTCAAACACGGGTTTCCTTCTTACGCGCATTCGCCTACAGACTCTATTCCGTGGGATTATTCGGTAAAAAAGAACGCGGACGGCAGCGCTTCTTTTGTCACCTGGCTCAAAGACCTGGAAACAGACATGAAACTCACGGTTGAAAACATCGTACGCCCCGGCGCCTCCTATGTGGAGTTCAAGATCTTGATAGAAAACCCGACTCCCTACGCCAGAAAGTTCTATTACTGGCTCTGCTGCCCCGGAGAGCAGACAGATGAGGTGGAATTCACTTTCCCTACCGACAGGATGGTGCTGCACGGAGACATGTTCGGCTGGCCAATGAGACAGCTCATCGGCTGGCCGGTCTATGACGGGACCGACTACAGCCGCTACGCCAACTGGGATGACCAGCAGGGACTGTTCCAGCTAAAACCCGATGAAGATTTCATGGGAAGTTACGACCACGGCAAGGATGAAGGAATTGTCAGGATATTCCCGCACGAGACCGCGAAAGGCACAAAACTATGGTGTTTCCAAAAAAATAACCCGCCGGTCAAAATGTATTCTAACAATAAGAACATTTACTATGAACTCTTCGGAGGCCTTACCGAGTCCCAGGATGACTACGCCGTAATGAAGCCCGGAGGGTCCGTCACCTGGAGCGAATTCTGGTACCCGATAAACGCAACAGGTGGATTTATAAAAGCCACAAAAGAATGCGCTTTGAATGTTCGTAAAGACGGCACCGCAAACCTGAATGTTAACGCTTTCCTTGCCGACAGGATGCTTGGCGACGGCATTGAGCTTGAAATTCTTATCAACGGTCTTAAGTACCCCCTTACGCCTTGCGCGGAAACAGGAAAGCCTGTAATTTCCGCCAGGCTTGCCGGCGGGGACCTTAAACCCGAGGATGTAATTGAGGTAAATGTACGAGATAAAAGAAACAGGCTCATTAACTTTAAGTCAACCTGGGGCTCAATAAAAAATGAATAAACTCAGACTTGTCCTTATTACCTTAATAGCGTTGCCGCTTTTCGCGCAATATAACTCCATGTGCTTCAACGACAAAGGCGCTCTGTGCCTACTGTCGCAGGAATCAATTGAAGTAAAAGGCGCGCAAAAAGCCTTTACGGTTTCCGAGGACCTTTTCAGGCCGTTTGGCCTTGACACGCTCCCTGACGGATCCTTTCTTGTCGCGGACAGCGGCAACTCAACGATAAAGATGCTCAACGACAGCGGACAGCTTCTAATCTCATTTGGCGGAAAAGGCAGCTCTGACTCTTCTTTGTTGCGACCTCTTGGCGTTTGTTTCGATGGAACGGGGCGCATTATTGTTTCAGATACAGGTAATGACTGCGTCAAAGTGTTTGACAAAGACGGGGCTTTCCTTTTTAAATTCGGCAAGCGCGGTTACGGGGGAAGCGAGTTTCTCAATCCCTTCCATGTGTTTAAGGGCAAAGACAACTCAATATTCGTGGTTGACCCAGGAAATATCTGCGTCAAAAAATTCAGCGCGACAGGGAAATTACTGCTTAAATTTTCGGAACGCCTGCTGTCTGTTTCGGATGCAGCCGTGCATCCTGACGGCAGCGTCTACATATGCGACTATCTTGACAGGTCAGTAAAGATCTTTTCTCCCGCAGGGGAGTTCAAAGGATTCTACAGGGACAGATTCTACTACACAAAACCGACAATTATCGCCATAAGCAGCGAAGGTTTTGTGGCTGTTCAGGATTCCGGAACAGGAATAATTGAAACGCTTTCCCCAGAAAACAAAGTTGTGCAGAAGATTGAAACCAGGAGCAATTACCGCGGCGGTAAGATCTACGCCGCGTGCGCTGACAAAAACGGCGTAATTTTCAGCACTTCTTTTCAGGATGATTACGTGTACAGGCTGGGAAATGACGGAGCCGGCGTTTCCTTTGGCGGCAACGGAACTGCACCCGGACTTTTCCGGGAACCAAGAGGTGTCGGAACGGATTCAAAAGGCCGCGTCTTTGTATCCGATTCTTTTAACGGCAGGATAGAACAATTTGACAATAACGGAAAGTTCCTGGCTGAATTCAACGGATATGACTGGCCATTACAGCTGGCCGTAGGGGCGGATAACAGCATCTATGTTTCGGAGACCGGCAGAAGCCTGATAAGGAAGATAGATGCTTCCGGAAAAACTCTCATGGAAATAAGACCCGGAGAGTATTTTAATCCCGGACCGATCGCGGTTGACGCTGCAGGGACAATCGGAGTAATAAACACTCTCAATAAAAATTTTGTGATGCTTGCCCCGGACGGCAAGGCTTTAAAATCTTTCAGTTTTGAAAATAAATGGCCTGTTTCTGTTGCCGCAGGCGAAGCCGGAACCTTCTATGTGTTTGATTCCCTTGAATCAGTCGTATACATGATGAACACAACAGGGCTAGCCTCGCAAATAAAGCTGGAACTTTCCGGGCGCAGAAGGGAAAAATACGGAGTTTTGGTCTACAAGGAAGGGAAACTGTTTTTCTTAAACTCAACCAAACTGTCGGAAGTGATTTTTCCAACACCACTCCTTAAACAACAATAATACCTAACCAACCGAAAATTTTTGCTTTTTATTAGCTATTAGATATTAGTTATCAGTTATTGCCTTTACACCGGAACACTTGCTCGCAATCGACTCGCTGCTTCGCTGCTCGTCGCTCGCAAGTACTTCATTATATATTTTTTAGATTATTGCAGGTCGTCGAACCCGCGGGTTCGATCCTACATATTCACCAAGAACCGCTCGCTTCGCTCGGGTTCTTGGTGGAGGTGGCGGGAATCGAACCCGCGTCCGAAAGTACATCCGTGCCTGACACTACATGCTTGTTCTTTGTTTTAGTCTCGCCCACGCATCCCCCAAAGACAGGGTACGCAGGAGCAAACTCAGGTGTGTTTTCGGGCCTACTCCCCTGAGTACGGAGGCGACCCAATCCTGCTCTATGGCGTTCTGCAAACCACGCAGGAAAGGCCTGCAGAACGTGGCTACTTAAGCAGCCAGCGCTAAGTTGTTGTTAGCGATTGTTTTTTGCCGCCTGTTTAAAGAGGTTGACGACACCTCTGCATGCGTCCGGCAGTTCAATACCCCCGTCGAATCCGTACACCCCCAGTTGAAACAATTGCTGATTACTAATTGCTAATTTCTAATTAAATTCAAAAACAGACAATAAAAACAAATTGCTCCAGGAATCTCAAGGAACGGAGAAACTACAGGTGCATTATATCAGATTTTCCTTCTAATGCAACTACCGCCTCTGTTTTTTCTTTAAAACACGCATTTTATATGATATTTTAGCCATATGAACATAATTAGAAAGTTTATCCCGGCCATTGTTTTCATTGCAGCGTTCACAGTATATCTACTGACCGTCTGCCCCACCGTATATGTCGGGGATTCCGGAGAAATGATTGCAGCTGCATATACAATGGGCATCGCTCATCCTCCCGGCTACCCGCTCTATTGCATGGCTGGTAAGCTTATGTCGTTCATTCCGGCGGGGACGATTGCATTCCGGGTTAATCTTACGGCAGCGGTTTTCTCCGGACTTGCCGTGTCGACTCTATATATATTCCTATCCGCGTTTGCGGTCAATATTGCTTCTAACGCCGTAGCGGCTTTCTCGGCGCTCGCTTTCGCCTTTTCCAGCACCTTCTGGTCACAGGCCCTTATGACAAAAGGCGGCTTGTACGGATTGAACGCCTTCATCACCGCGCTTCTGTTCCTGATGCTCCTTAAAATTAGAAAAGACGCGGCGGTGAACCGCTATAAAAACCTAGCGCTTCTGGCCCTGATAGCCGGGCTCGGACTTGCAAACCATAATACCATTGCACCTCTTATTCCTTTTGTCATACTATATGCCGCCTATTGCCTTACTCCGGTCACAGCGGAAATTAAAAAGAGGATTTTCGGTACCCTGAGTTACGGGGTTTTCTGCGGCTTTCTTACCCTGCTCTTTGCGCTGGTTGTCTATATGTATCTGCCTATAAGGTCAGCTGCTAATCCCCCGATAGACTGGGGACACCCGGCCAATTTTTACAACTTCTTGAATCATGTACTAAGGAAACAATACTCCCTGGGATTCGAGCCGAGAAGTTTTTCCGCTCTTTTTGGACAGATATGGGCTTACCTCAAATTCATGGTCACCCAGTTCCCTCTTTACCTGCTTTGGCTGATTCTGCCCGGCGTCTGGTACTCATTCAGAAAAGCCGGCAGAGGTATTTCCTTGATTATGCTCATTACGTTCCTCCTTACAAGCCTTGGCCTAATATTGCTGAGTAATTTCAAATGGACAGCAATGGACTTGTACATAAACGAAGTCTTCTTCATCCCTTCCTATCTCATATGTTCCGCCTGGATATTTTTCGGTATTTACTTTTTTATGGGTCTCGCAAAAGACGGCAAGGCTGCAGGTATTATTGCTCTTTGCACCATGATCTGTTTGCTTGTGCCGCTTAGCTCCAACTACCGGATCAATGACAGGAGCCGCAACACCATTGCCTATGATTTTGGAGTGAACATACTTAAAACCCCTGAAAAAGGTTCAGTACTATTCCTGTCCGGGGACAACCCTACTTTTATACCCGCTTACCTTCACATGGCGGAAAAAGCCAGGGAAGATCTTGAGATCTTTGATGATTACGGCAGGGTCTTCAGGAACATTTACGGCGATGATTTCCTGAGAATGGGTACCGGCGTCTACCAAAAAAGATTGAATGAAGTTCAGCGGCAGGTGATTAACACTTCGGGACGCGTTATCTACTGTTACCCTGGAAGCAATATTGACAACATGGACGACCTCAGACTGCGTCATGAAGGAATCCTGAAAAGGGTTGGCGGCAGCGCTTCAAACAAACACTTTACCTATTCTTTGAGAGGCCTTGAGGACAAGCGCATTCATATGGATTATTTCTGCCGCGAACTTATAGGCCAATACTACCTGACAACCGGCGATCAGCTTGCAGCTGGCGGAAATCCGAAAGATGCCATGCAGGAATATCTTAAAGCAATGGACACGGCTTATGACAGCCCCATGATACAGAACTCAATAGGGCAGGCTGTGTCTCATGTTGCTCCGGAAAAAGCCATACCGTTCTACGAAAACGTTATAAAAGAAGGCGCTATATCCGCTGATCTTTATAACAATCTTGGAACAGCGTATTTCGGAGCAGGTAAACTCGACGAATCAATCGCAGAATATCAAAAAGCAATAGAACTGGACGGGAAATACTTCAAGTCCTTTTTCAATCTCGGGGTAACCTATCTGGCTAAAAAAGATTTCAAAAAAGCGGAGGTAAACTTCGCTAAATGCATTGAACTCAACGCCACGTATACAGACGCCTACTACGCGCTGGGCAATACTTTCTTCACGACCGGCAACTTCCCAAAAGCCCTTGATTATTACGCTAAGACGGTTGCGTTAAATCCAAACTTTGCTTATGGCTGGAACGCGGTAGGCGCCTCGCTTTACAGCCTCGGCCGGTTTGAAGACGCGGCTGCTGCCTATAAGACCGCTGTCCGGCTTGACCCAAACTACAAGGACGCGGCCGTTAATTTACTTATGGTTATCAGACAGCTAAACGCTACAAAGTCCGGCGTTGAATTCTTCGAAGGTCTCTTGAAAGAGAATCCGGGGAATGAGGATCTAAAATCCGCCCTCCGTTCTCTAAGGTAGCCGTAGTTCTAAACTCTCGTTCTCCATTGCATCCAATCTTCAGTTTCTGGTCGATGTCTTTGAATTTACTGCGCATCCGCGCATCTGAGCATCCGCCCATCTACTTTACAAGCTTAATCGCATTAAGCGCTCCGGCGTGCGCGGGAGCTATCTGCAATGTCTTTTGCCAGAATTGTTTTGCCGAGACAAGGTCTCCTTTCTTGTAGTAAGCAACCCCCAGGTTGAAATATCCTTCAGGGTAATCGGGCCTGACTGCAGCCGCGTTTGAATAAAAACGGATGGCGTCATCAAGCTTATTCTCTCCGTAAAATATGTTTCCGGCATTGATCCAGGCAAAAACATAACTTTTGTTTATCTCCAGTATCCTGATATATTCCTGCAAGGCCTCCTGTTTTTTTCCCTTTTTCTCAAGGTCGCCTGCCATATTATTCAATGCGTCAAGACTCTCCGCCTGTCCGAGCAGCGCCGCTTTTTCATATGAAGCTTTCGCCTCTTCCCTCTTTCCCAACGAAAGATAGGCGTTTCCCAGATTATGACGGGCGGGCGCAAGGTTTACGTCAAGCCTGCAGGCCTCTTCGAGTTCCCGTATCGCGTCCGCTGTTCTGCCGGCCGCAAGATAGGCGTTTGCAAGATTGTTTCTGGTCTCGCTTGAGAATCTGAACAGCGAGGCGGCAGACTCATAAGCAGCCAGGCTTTCTTTTGCAAAACCCCTGGAACCGTAAATTGCCGCCATTTCAGAGCGAACCCAGCTCATATCAGCTGAAATTTCTTCGGTCTTCTTCATCTCCTCGAGGAAACCGTTCCTATCTCCCGACTCAAAGAGGCTGTCTGCTTTCATAAAATGGTAACGGGCATACATATCCCTGTTAAACACGTCCAGGCCGGCAGGCATCTTCGGGATGACGCATTTATCCCAAAAACCCGAAGGCACCAACTGCTGTTTTGGGCCTTTGAATACATATAACAGGCCACAAGGCGACTTCCCTGCTTTGCCGGAGTTTATCAGAGAACTTTCCGCGGTGCAAAGCACCGGCATGCCGTTGCTGAGCGCGCCCTGCATATACTCAAGAGCCCTCTTCAAGACTTCACCCTTGAAAACCACTCCCGTGTCGTTTTCCGCAAGTATGGTCCTGAAAGCCGTTCCGGTCTCGTCAACTATCCTTACATCCGGCCTGGCTCCGTTAACTGTGCGAAGATAAAGCATTTGATACATCGGGCTGTCTTCGGACATGCAGACAACGGAATCCTTAGGGCAGGATCTGAAGGTGTCAACGCCGTATTTTTCGGCAGTTGTGTTTCCGCTTTTATCGACATACCGGAAATTTGCCGCCGCGTTGTAAAGCGGAACCGAAGCGGCGAGCAGGAAAACCAGCGCTGCCAGGAACCACCTGCTATTTCTTTCAAGCAGGGTCTTTGCCCCGGGGTACGCCCATAGCCAGAGAAATAAATAGGCCGGGAGCATGAATATTGAGTTTGCTTCAAGAACCGCTGCTGTTACATCATATGTCATGCCAAACATCAGCCCGAAGACAAGGCCCAATACCATCGCGCCTGAAAGCAGTAAAAGCGCCGTTTGCTTCCGCGCGTATACCGCTATTCCCAAAAAGGGGATAAAGACCCATAAAAAAGTAAACTGACAGGTAAAAGCGTCAAAAACCGCTCTTAGCTCCTGAAAAAATAGCCGAACTGACCACGGATTCTTTGACAAACCTCCGTATTGAGATCTGAAAATATGCTGCAGCATCCCGTGAAAGGTCTGCGGGTTGCCGCAATCGACGGCAGGATACGCAGCAGCCCTCAGCATAAGGTAAAAATATACCGAGAGCGCCAGCAGGAAAGCAATTGCGCCTTTTATCAGGACGGCCGGCGGAATTTTATTCTTAACCATTAAAAATACCGTAAAGGCTGCAAACGCCGGCATAAAGATAACAGCGGTTTGGTGGCTAACCAGAGATAAGCCGGCGAGGAAAGCCGCAAGCAGGAAATATTTTTGTTTTGAGCTCTCTTTCCAGAGCTCCAAACAGTAAGTGGAGCTTAATAACAGGAACGCAGTCATTGTATACAGCGCGCCTTTTGCCATGCCGGACTGTTTCCAGAAAACTCTTGAGTCAGCCGCGCCGAAACAAAAGAGCAGGAGCAGACAGACTTCTGCGCCTCCCCGCGCCTTAAAGACTTTTTTTGACAGCAGGAAGAAAAGAAGCACTGCCAGCGCCGCCATTATAGACGCCAACAGGTTTACTCTAAAAGCTATATTCCCCGCCGGGAGAAAAGTCTGAACTTTGCCGGCAAGACAGAAAAGAGAGTAGCCCGGAGGATGAGGGATGCCGAGCGTATAGGCGGCTGAGACGAGCTCTCCGGTATCGCCGACATATATAGTCGGACAAGCTGTTAGAATATAAAGCGAAAGCGCAACAAGCAGCAACGCTGCTCCCGCGTATGATACAAATTTCGCTTTCATTTTTTTCTTTTATCCTTAAAGAATGCTTTTAGCATTTCACTGCTTTCAGCCTCAAGCACGCCTTTAAAAGTTTTTATCCTGTGATTGTGGTGCGGATCGGAAACCACATTAAAGACAGTTCCCGCCGCGCCGGTATTTGGCTCGCTTGCGCCGAAATAGAGTTTATCTATTCTGGATAGCACCATGGCGCCGGCGCACATTGAACAGGGTTCCAGCGTGACATACATCTCCGCGCCGTTTAACCTCTCATAGTTGTTCCTGACGGAGGCCTTCCGGATAGCGAGTATCTCTGCATGAGCGGTGGGGTCTTTCTTTTTGCGTACCAGGCTGTGAGCCCTGGCAACAATTTTTCCGTTTTGCACTATAACAGCGCCTACGGGTACTTCTCCTTTCTCCGCGCCTTTACGGGCTTCCTTAAGAGCCTCAAGCATGAATCGGTCGCGGATCATTTCCCTGCCGGCTCCGCGCCCTGCCCTTCCCAAAAACCGTAAGTAATCAAACCCTTGTGAAGCACCTCAAATGTGGCTTTTAACGCGCAGAATACAGGAACGGCAATCAGCATACCAACAACACCCAGCAGCGCCTCGCCAACGGCTATACAGAGTATTACAACCAGCGGATGAAGTTCTACTGAATTGCCGACTACCATAGGATTTACCAGCGCGTCGTCAATAAGCTTTACAATCGAGAGGACAAGGAGAACGCGCAGTCCCATGGGCAAAGAGTTCCCGTCAATCAGGGCCATCATGAAACCTACAATCATTCCGGTCAACGGGCCAAGGTAAGGGATCATATTCATCAGGCCCACAATAGCTCCGACAAGGATGGCATATTTAAAACCGATGAGCGCAAGCCCAACGGTTGATAAAACGCCTATGATGAGGCAGTCGGTTATCTGGCCGCGGATATAATTCCCTACAGCTGTGTTTACTTCATCAAGGATCGTGAGTGTTATCTCAAAATAGCGGTTAGGAACGGATTTTATCAGTTGTTTTCGCATCAATTTTCCGTCTTTCAAAAGAAAAAAGACAGTAAACAGGACTATTATTGAAGACATTATCAGGCTGACCACCGAAATTATCAAACCGGGCGCGGCTGAAAGCATTATGCCGGAATTTTGACTGAATTTTTCTTCTATGATTCCGGAAAAAAATCCTTTAGGAAGAAAGTCCAGCTGCTTTTCAAGAAGGCCCGCAGTCTGTATCAGCGAGCCTTTAATACTCAGCAGGTATTTAGGAAGGCTTACCTTCAGGTAAGCAACCTCTCCCATCAGGGACCCCCATGATAAATAACCGCCAACGGCTATTACCGCCACAAAAGCCAGGAACAGTACCGTTACTACAGCGCTCCTTCTAATGCCTCTTCCTTCGAAGTAATCTGCAACCGGATTTAAGATGTAGACAATAAGGCCTGCAACGAAAAAAGGCATTAATACTTCACGCATAAGATAGGCAAGGCACATCAGGAAAATTATAGACAGGAATATTCCAAGCAGCCGCAGCCAGTTGTAAAAGCGTATCTTATCCATAACTCCCCGGAAACTACTGCAGTTTTATTGTTTTAAATGAATCCAGCAGGCCGGCGACCACAAAAGTAACGGCATTTGAAATATCAAAAGCTTCATCGTCATTTCTGGCGGTCCAAATAATTTCCCCGGTATTTACATCAATCAGGCGAGCAGAAACGCCTACTACTGCCCTGGACATGGCTATTTCAGTACGGGCATTGCCGTTTGCGTCGGTAGAATAAACAGTCCTGCCGGCGTCTTCGGCATACTTTGAAACAGAGCCTGTAAGGATTGCGTCCACGCCGAGCAGCTTGCCGAGCTTGCTGTAATCGGTCGAATCAAGATTTCTTTCCCTAATGAGAAGGTTCACCTTGTTTCGTTCTATGACATTGTAGCCCTTTTCAAGCATCTGAAGCACAAACTCATCTGCTACAACATCCCCTGAATTAGCAAATGAGTAACTGCCGGAGAAATCGCATACAGCGATTCGTTTGATCTTCGTAAAGTCATAGCCCTTCTTCACAGAATATCTCACCGCGCACCCAAAAAGAGCAAGTGCCGCCAGCGTTAAAATAATTATTTTTTTCATATTATTCTGCCTTTTCATTCAATCGCTCTTTAATGTGTCTGATATGCTTTTCCGCGGTCTCTTCAAGGTCATTCGCAGGTTTCAGCCTCAATACAGTTTCCCACTCGGTCAGCGCCTTTACCCTGTCCTTTTTCTTTTCCATGAGCATTGCCATCACATAATGTGACATTGAGTTTGAAGGATTCGCGTTTATTGAAGCCTGTATCTCGGTAACCGCGCTGTCATAATCTTTCTTGTTTGCGTACAGGACTCCGAGATTCAGGTGATAATCCGCCAGACCTGGGGAAAGTTCGAGAGCCTTCTTCAGGCTCTCAATGGCATTGTCAAGATGCCCGTGGTGCGCCGCCTCTATGCCTTTCTTGAAATATTCATCGGCTGTCTGCGCAAAAACTGAAACCGAAAGCAGCATCAGAAGAACCGTTATGATCTTTTTCATACGCTCTCCTCTTACCGGTTAATGGCCTTCTTTAGAATTTAGTGTTTAGTATTTGTTTCTTGCTCTAAATGCGCCCTGCAGGAGTTGAACCTGCAACCTTCTGATTCGTAGTCAGACGCTCTATCCAATTGGGCTAAGGGCGCGTGCTTAAATTATAGCAATTTCCTGCGCTTTTAGCAATTTCATAATAGGACAAACCCATTTCAAATGTAGCATATTTCCATTTCAACAGCTTTGAAGCCTTCCAAACTGGCTATGACCGCTTTTCCGGACGGTTTACCGTTAACTTTTATTGATCTGATTTTTTCTGTCCTGCCCGTCCCGCTGTGAACATTAAGCTCGAAAGGGATTATTTCAAATCCTTTTTTGCCCGCTCTGTGGATAAGCCTTCTAAAGACCAGTTCCCCTTTGAGTTCCGCAGGCAGACGCGGCGATACTTCAATGTCAGGACTGTTTTGATCATGCAGAGCCAGCTTAACCCCTGCGATTTCCTGGAAAAACTCAATTATCCAGTCCGTTGAACCGGAAAGCCCGAAGTACATTCCCTTCCCGTAATGAGGATCATCGGTGTCGGAAGCGTAAGAGGTCGAAGGCATGTCAAACGGGCCCCCGAGCGACTCGTTCCTTGTTGCCGAAATAACGGCCTTAAACTGGGACCAAGCTTTGTCCGCTTCGCCTTGCAGCTGCACCCTGAAAAAATGCATCATTAACTGGGCGTGATGATACTCTCCGTTCTCCGCTGTCCCGGCCGGAATCATGCCCATTCTTCCTACCAGGCGCAGAGAGTTCTCATCGTTGGAAATTGGAGGACTGAAGAGCTTGAATCCAAGCTCCTTGTCATAAAGCGCGCTGTCAGCTGTTTGCAGGAGCTCTTTGAGCATTGCAGTTCCGTTCTTTACAGGTTCAAGATAAGCCCTCTCTTTTAGCAGCATCGGGATACAATGAGCCTGTGTCAGCAGCTCGCGTCTTTTTATCCCGTCAAACTCTCTTGCTTTTATAGAGCCGATTGTATAGCCGGTCTCTCCGGCATTGTAATCAGGTTTTGCGCCGTCCTTCTTCAGTTCGTGTATAGCGTCAAGAAAAGCGCCCGGCTTTCCGGATTCCCATCCGATCCTGACAATATTTTTTCTTAGCGTATCCGCAGTATTCTTTAATAGATCCAGCCTTGATTTGAACTCTCCGGAAGCTGTCTTAAGAAATTCTGCCGAACCGATAAAATCAATAGCTTCAACCATACTGTTGAAAACATGCGCGCTCAGCCTGACACTGACGCCCCTTCCCATGCCGCGCGTGGAAGCGTCTCCGGGGATTGAGGTTCCTATCATGTCAACAGGATCACACCAGTCGCCGTACATCATCTGTACCATGCCGTAAGGAGAGTCTTTAGCCTGGCGCCCGTAGCATTCAAGGATTTCAAGAATTGTTTCTGCTATTGTAATAGACTCTTCAAGCCCGGCAATTCCTGATTGCTCGGGTTTATCAGGGTTGGTCAGTCTGACGCACCAGACCTTCTCGCCCAGAATGCCAATATCTCCTGTTTCGCTAAGGTATTTTGTCAGAGAGTTCAGAAGCCAGACGGCGCTGTCATTATAGGGGCGATTATCATTCATAACTGCCTTTGACCTGTCATTCCATCTGCTCGGAAACTGACGGGGGAACATTCCGTGCAGCTTCTCTGTTCTTGTCATAGGAGAAGACCACTTGTGCCATTTCTTAACCGTCACATACCTGAAACTTAGAGCATGGAGCAGGTCCTCTCTCACCCGGGCTGCGTTTTCCTTCATTTTCGGCCACATATCCTGGCCCCTGTCCCTGGTGCCGAGCTCTATTCCGTCAGCAAGCATAGCTCCGTGCGCCCTGCAGTTCTCATACAATTCCTGCACACCGGTCCAGACGGACCTCGCGTATTCTGTAACGACACCGGAGTTTGGCATTGCAATCTCAAAGGCAGGCCTTGATAAAACGGCAGCCCGCCTGCTTTCATTTATCAACGCTCCGGCGTCAGGAGTGTTCTTGATAAGTTTCCTCCCGGCGGCAGCAAATGCTTTCTCGACATGCTTATATCCCGGGAAACTGCAGGCTGATTTATTTCTAAAGTCTGCGATAACTCCCTGTTCCGTTAAATATTGCAGACTCTGTTCAAAAACTCCGCTCTTACCCGGAGCTATATCCACCGCGCACCTGAAAGCGGATATAGTTGGAACTGAGAACCGGTTTAGCCTGTCTCCGGAATAGTTCAAGAACTTTCCTTTCTTTACCGCCTGCGGCAGAAGAGAGAAAGCAGAAATGTCGCCGATGAACCCTGTATAATCGCAGGAAGCTTCAGTTGTTTTTATACCTCCTGAAGCGCGGCCTGAAACCCTCTTAATCTGCAGTATATCAGTATAGGGCACGCGGCAGGAAACCACCGTTTCTCCCGGAAGCACCGCAAGGCCGGCATCATACCAGAGCGGTTTGTTATAAACAAATTTTTGTGTTCCCTGCAGGTTATAATACGCCCATAAACTTCCCTTTAAAGCTTTCTTCCCGCGATTCTTCACATAAGCCTGCCTGATAACCGCGGGACCGCAAGCTGTTTCAGTGAACATATATTTAACCGCGGTGCTGAAAACAACTCCCGGTTCAGGGGAAAAGTCAAAGCTGTACCACATTGCCCTTTCCGGATCGCCGAGCTTGACTATTTTCATTGAAACCGGAGCGCAATTTATGTTGCAGCCGGGATTAATGAGAGATGTTATCTGTTCTTTCTTTCCTGACCCTAGAGAGAACCAGATATTGGAAGACGGCGTGTTTATCTCATGTTTCTCGTTAGAATCAAAGCTACCCGCAAGCACGGTAATATCCATACCCTCTTTCGTCTTGACCTCGAATAAAACAGAACCGTTCGTCATAAACACCGCTTTTGAATTGCTGCGGCTGGTCATTAGAGTTGACGGGCATCCCGAAGGATGTTTCTCATATATAACCTCGCCGGTCGGACCATAGCCGCCATGGGAATTGACGCGGCTTTTAACTTTCAAAGCGAGAATTTTTTCCGCTTCATCCTGAAAATTATATTTCATAATAAGTGTTTTCCTTTAGACAGCACGAGGCCGATTTCTTTCAAAATAAATGCTTAACGAGACCTAGTATGCCCTGTTTCCAGGGCGCGCGATGGGAAACGCCGCTTTTTCCTTCAAAATACTTTAGATTGTCCAGGTACCAGGCGTAATTCCTGAGCAAAGCGTCTTTATTGGAGTATTTTGGCGAAAAGCCGAGCTTCTTTTGAGCTTTTTCTATGGAAACAAATGAATCTTTTGAGGCAGTTTCGTAGACCCATTTATACAAAGGCGAAAGCTTTAAGAACTCAAGAACCCTGAGAATAGTTATTAACGGCCATGCGGGAAAACCTCTAATTTTTTTCCCGAAACCTGCTTTATCCAGGACAGACTGATAATCCTCTTTCATAGTTGTAAAATCTTTTGCGCCGATATTAAAGGTATCATTGACTGTTTTCTCATCCTTTGTTGCCGCGAGGTAAATGGCTTCGCACAGATCAAAAACATCAAGGAGCTGATACCGGTTATTGCCGCTCCCTATCATCGGGAATCCGTGACCGTCCTTTGCCCAGTCATAGAAGAGAGCGAAAACACCAAGGCGTTCAGGTCCGATGAAAGATTTTGGCCTTAGGATCGCAACACACAAACCTTTCTTCCGGTATTCTGCGCAGAGTTCTTCAGCAACTATCTTGGCTTTGCCGTATGAACCCACACCGTCAAGCCTGTCGCCTTCTACGAGCGGGTGATGATCGGGTATCCCGTAAACAGCCGTCGAAGAAACATGAACAAACCGATTGATTCCATTTTTTAACGCGCCCTCTAGTATATTGCGGGTGCCGTCAACATCAGTTGTCATAATATCTTCGCTGCTGTATAGCGGCAGGGCAGCGGCTGTATGCACAACTATCCCGCATCCTGCCATTGCCTGCGCGGTAAGTGCCGGGTCCCTTATATCCCCGAGCACATGAGTTATGCGGTCTTTCACATCCTGATACTCAAAGGGAACAATGTCATAAGAGACTATTTCGTTCCCATTGTTGAGAAGATAGCGGATGAGGTTAATTCCAAGGAAACCGGAGCCCCCGGAAATAAAATATTTTACCATCAAACCCTCCGGATATTTTTAGCGAAAGTTCAGATATACTTGCCGTCTTTCAAATACGAAGCGTAATCCTTTATTGAATCCTCAAGCTCCATGCAGCTGTGTTTGCAGCCGCTCTTTCTAAGTTTTGCCGTGTCAGCCTGAGTAAAATACTGATATTTTCCCCTCAGCGCCTCCGGCATTTCAATGTATTCTATCTCGGGTGACCTTCCGGCTGCTTTAAACATCGCCTTCGCGAGGTCGTTCCAGCTTCTCGCCTTTCCGGTCCCGATATTAATGATTCCCTTTTTCCCCGGATGTTGAACAAAATACCATACCATCTCAACTGCGTCTTTAATATATATGAAATCTCTCTTCTGGTCTCCGTGCCCGTATTCTTTCAGGTAGGACTTAAAGAGTTTCATCTTGCCGCCGGCGAGTATGGAGGGATAGGCCTTGGCTATCACGCTCTTCATGTCGCCCTTATGGTATTCATTCGGCCCAAAAACATTGAAGAATTTAAATCCGGTTATCTTTTTGTCAAGACCGGTTCTGATCGCATAAAGATCAAAGAGCTGTTTGGAATAGCCGTACGCGTTAAGCGGCGCCAGTTTCTTTGATACCTCGTTCGAATCGCTGTAACCGGAGCTTCCGTCGCCATAGGTAGCACCCGATGACGCGTACAGGAAATGCACTTTCTTTGCCGCTGAATATTCGGCAAGCATGCGGGTATAGCGGTAGTTATTTTCCATTAGATAGGATGTATCCGTCTCTGTTGTGGCGGAGCAGGCACCCATGTGAAGAATAAGTCCGGGTTTCTTCTTTTTCAGATACTCCGGCAGAGCGTCAATATCAAGATAATCGTTAATCTTCTTCCCGGACAGGTTCTTCCAGCTGTCCGACTTGCCTATCCGGTCAACAACGATGATATCTTTCATGCCCTCGGAATTAAGTTTTGCAATTAGACAGCTTCCAATGAACCCCGCGCCTCCGGTTACTATTGTTTCCACAGAACCTCCTTGCACCTGTACTACTTCAGCAATTCGTTAAGATCCTCGCTCCCGACATCTTTCAGCTTATCAAAATCTTCAGGTTTATCTTCAAATTTGTCCCTAATCTCACGGACGTCAGCCATGCTTCCAAGAAAGCAATCCAGCATTTCAGGGTCAAAATGAGTGCCCCTGCTTTCCCTCATAATTTTTAAGGCCTGCTCTTCCGGCATCTGCGCTTTGTAAACCCGCTTGCTAGTCAAAGCGTCAAAAACGTCGGCTATAGCCACAAGCCGGCCTTCAACAGGTATTGCATTACCTTTCAATTTCATAGGGTAACCGGTACCGTCATATTTCTCGTGATGGGCTAAAGCTACAACCTTGGATTTCAGGATTACCGGGACTTTCGAATCTTTAAGCACTTTTGCGCCTATAACTGAATGCTTCTCCATTATCTTCCGTTCTTCCGGATCAAGCGGGCCGGGTTTTTGAAGTATTGCGTCCGGTATGCCCAGCTTCCCGATATCGTGCATCGGCGCGGCCCAAAATATCAGAGAGCAGTCTTCTGAGCAATACCTGAGCTTATCAGCTATCAATCTGGCGTAATAGCTTACCCTCTTAATATGGTTTGAGGTCTCTTTGTCCCTGTACTCCGCGGCAACTGAAAGCCTGAAGATGGTGTCAAAATTTGCTTCACGCAGCTGCTCGGTCAGGCTTGTATTTTGTATTGCTACTCCGGCTTGTGAAGAGAAAGATTCCGCAATTTCCATATCCTCGCCGTTGAATTTCGTGACTTTGTCATTTTCAATCGCATTAATCATTTCAAGAACGCCTAAAACCTGATTCTTTTTGTTCTTTATCGGCATCACCAGCAACGAAACGGTTCTGTAGCCGTATTTCTCGTCGAAGGTAGGGTCATACCTGTATTGCTCGCCGGCCGGAATCTGCGAAACATCCGGTATATTCAAGGCGGAAGCCGTTATAGCCACATAGCCTGCAATGCTGTTTTTTGTCAGCGGCATTTCAAAGGTTTTAAATGTTGCTCTAGTCTTATCTTCACCCCACATCTTAAAATATGTGCCGGAACGCATGGCTTTGAATACCAGTTTATCATTTTCCAATAGAAATATTGACGCGCCGTCGCAGCCCATGAGTTCCTGCGCTTCCTTGAGTATAAGGTCAAGCAGGGTGTCCAGGTTTTCAACACTTGAAAGGGCTATACCTACCTGAAGCAGCCGTTTTACGGATTCGTTTTTTTCAATCATCTTCCCAACACCTTCCTTAGCCCGAAGGCCGCGCAGAAAAGCATGAAACTCACCATGACTATAGCCGCTCCCGCCGGAAGATCCGCGGCGTATGAGAGGAATATGCCGGTGATTACGGAAACAAGCCCAAACCCGGCGGAGGCCATGATTGTTGACCTGAAACTCAAGCCCAATTGAAGCGCTGATGCGGCCGGTATTATGAGAAAGCTTGAAACAAGCATTATGCCTACTATGCGCATTGAAAGAACCACGGTAAGCGAAGTTAAGAGTACGAGGACTTTGTTCACCCGCCCCGTGTTAATCCCCATTACTTTCGCGGATTCTTCGTCAAAAGCAGCGGCAACAAGATCGTGGTAATAAAATACCACCAGCGCTATTACAAGCGCCGAAAGGGCTATTGAGAGCGCGACCTCTTCCCATTGGATGGTCAGTATGCTGCCAAAAAGATAGCTCATCAGGTCAACATTGAACCCGCCGGAAAGACTGGCGATTATCACTCCTCCCGCGATGCCGAGTGAAGAGACTATCCCTATTGCCGTATCGCCGAAAACTTTCCCTTTTTCCGTGAGTTTCAGTATCCCGAGAGAAGAGGCGGCAACAACCGGCACCGAAATATAGAGCGGCGATGTCTTAAAGAGCAGGCCGAGAGCGATGGAAAAAAAGGTCACATGCGAGAGTCCGTCCCCTATGAGAGAGAATTTTTTCAGGACCAAAAAGACACCGAGCACCGCGCAGAGCACAGATATGAAAGCTCCGGCAAGCAGGGCTTTCTGTATGAACGCGTAGTGCAGCGCTTCAAGCATTTTTTACTTCCCCCGCAGCCCGCTCGTGATCATGCCTGTGACAGATTATATGCTGGGCGTACTTTCCAAAATAGAGCGCGGCATCCGGAGAGATGCAAAAATCCCCGAAAGTTCCGTAGAAGACCATTTTATTGTCTATGTAAAGCATCTTATCGGCGTATTTCCCGATATTTGCTATATCATGAGTGACAAGCAGCACAGTTACTTTACGTATCTCGTTCAAATCCCTTATCAGCTTCATAAACGCTTCACCCGCCGCCACATCAAGAGCAGCGGTCGGTTCATCCAGCACCAGAAGTTCAGGGTCATTGACCAGTGCCCTGGCCAGCATGACCCGCTGCTGCTGCCCGCCGGAAAGGCTCCCGACAAGTTTGTCCCCGATTCCGGTTATATCCAGCGCTTTAAGCGTCACGCTTACCTTTGCGCGGTCAGCCCCCCCCATTGTTTTGGGGTTAGACTTCCCGGATAGAAGCCCGAGGCTGACGGCCTCGAACGCTGTTAACGGAAATTTGCTGTCTCCTGCAATAACTTTTTGCGGAATGTAGCCTACCTTTCTCCAGTCCTTGAAATGCTCCGGAGCCTCCCCGAAAAGTTTTACTTCGCCGGCAGACTGTCTTAAAAGACCAAGCAGCGTTCGTACCAGCGTTGTCTTTCCGCTCCCGTTCTGCCCGACTATACCGACGAAGTTGCCTTCGGAAACACTGAAACTGATATTATCAAGAATCAGCTTCCCGGAGGCCCCGTAATTAACCTTCTTGAATTCAACTACGCTCACTTTAGCCCCCGCTCAAGATTGGTTAAATTGCGCCGGAATATTGACAATAAAGTCACGCCGCCGGACAGGTCCTTCTTCGTTACATTATGCGCCGCTGAAAGCTCCAGAACGGTCAAATCTCCCTGAGCGGCCAGCGCATCTGCTAGCCTTGGAGAAAGCAGTTCCTCGCGGTAAATAACAGTTGCGCCTTCCTTCTTAATCCCGTCTGACATCCTCGCAACCGCCTTTGGAGTAGGCTCAGCATCAGGAGAGAAGCCTTTGAATGGCGAAACATAGGACAGCCCGTACCTTTTTACAAAATAACCGTAAGCAAAATGTCCTGCAAAAAAGAATTTCTTTTTGGAAAAACCGGAGATAGTCCCTCTCGCCAGCGCGTCAAACTCGTGAAAGGCTTTAATATAAGCCTTTGCGTTTCGGCGGTATTGCTCCGCGTTAGCCGGATCCTTTCTTTCAAAAGCAGCTGCTATGTTTGCGGTCATCCTCGCGGCGTTTACAGGATCAAGCCAGGCATGCGGGTCTTTCCCTCCATGGTCATGATCATCATCGGCGTCCCCTCCGCCCAGGAGCTCTATGTCCTTGCAGGAATTTATAACATTGCCCTGCTCAACTCCGGCTCCGCGCGCCGCCTTTTCTATCCAAGGTTCCATGTAAGGATTTGTATATACAAGCAGATCGCACTTTCCAAGACCTGCAATCTGCCTTGGCGTCGGTTCGTATGAATGAGACTCTGTGCCGGGAGGTATCAACATGGAAACCTCGCAGAGCCCCCCCCCCACCTGTCTTGACAGGTCGTAAACCGGAAAAATTGTCGTAATGACTCTTAATTTCCCGGCGGCAAGCGGAGCCGTTATCAGCAAGAGCAGTAATACCAACTTTTTCATTTTATTCGTGGCTCCGGTAAAAGCAACTGACTCACTTACTTATCCAGTATATTTACGCCGCCAAAAACGGTATCAACCTCAACATTTAATACGCTCTTTGAAGTCTTAGCCGAATCCGTGTTGTAGGTATACTCCCCAAACGATATCACATTCCCGTCAGGCGTCTTCGCGCTTGCAAAAACAGCTTTAATCCTGACTCTGACCGGTTTTGCCGTATCTATCTTTATCCGGCTTTCCCCGAAAATAGTTTTAACTCTGACCGTCTCTCCGCCTTCTTTCGGCAGGAGCGCGGTAAGGTCTACCTCTCCTTTACCGAATATGACAGAATACTCGCCTTCTTTCGCGTCAGAAGCCAGAACGTTCAGGTCATTCATGAATGCTTTGCACTTTGCCTTGCAGCCAAAGCCGCATGTCAAAATAGACATCCCGATATATACAAAAAGCAGCCCGAACATGATGCTCATCACGGGTATTTTTATGCCGAAGGCTCTTAGGATTATGGAGAGCCCGATAATTACGACTATTACCCCCCAAAATACCGCGCTAAACATAAAGCATCCCATTTTCATACCTCCTCCCGGAAACAGAGTTAAATTTATTCTATAAACTTTATTTTATCATAAAAGCATTTTTCTTTGGAATATTTCTTGCTTGCCGTTTACTTGATTATGCCTATTTTACCTGTCTTTTTCCCGGCGGGAGTTATTATAGAGTAGAGATATATTCCCTGGGCAACCGTATCCCCTGCGTTGTTCTTTCCATCCCAGACAGAATAATAACCGTTCGAAGCTTGAGAGAACGCCGTCAGTCTTCTGACAAGCGAACCGCTGCTGTTATAGATTTCAACCGCAATCGGCTGGACTAAAATTGCCGCTATCTTTACGTTCCCTCCCGCTGCTATATTGCATGGATTCGGAAACACCACTACATTGACGGATGTCGTTCCGCCTGAAGGAGGAGGCTGCGTTGCCTCTGTCGCGTTTGTCCAGACCCCGCTGCCGTAAGAACATATGTAAAGGCAGTTATTCACCGGGTCGACGCGGACATTATCAATAGGAAGGAACGGAAAAGAAATCGCCGACCAGGTGCTGCCTCCGTCAGGACTCTTCCAAAGGCTGTTGTCATTTGAAGACAGGTAGAGTACCGAAGTGTTAGAGGGGTCAATGCTAATGGTTTCCGGAGTTGCCATTCCGTACGTTTGATTATAGGTTCCTGAAAAAACAAACTTGGTCCAGGATGCTCCGCCGTTTGCGGTCTTGTACACGCCGTAATCCGAACCGTTCCTAGAAGCGGCGGCGCAAAGATATACTATGCTGCTGTTTTCCGGATCAACCTCAAAAAGCCGGGGATTATAGAGCGGAGTGTTTCCCAAATAGACATTCTGCGCGATATTGCTCCAGGTAGAACCGCCGTTATTTGACATATATACCCCGCCGGCATCAGGAGTCTGCCAGCTGCCTGATCCCCACGTCCCTCCGCTGTAAGTTATTCTCCCGACCAGCCCGGCAAAGATTGTTCCGTCCTTGTGAACTTTCACCTTATAGAAATGATTATTACCGTTTATAGCCGGAACGCTTAACTTCGTCCACGCTCCCCAAACGCCGCCGGATTTTACAGCCTTATAAACTCCGTCGCCGTATTGAGTTATATAAAGCGAAGTGCCGGCCGCATCAACCGCTATACCTGTGCAGGGATAAGGATAAGTCCCCTGAGTCCAGCTTTTTGTCGTCAAGCCGGAAAAACTCATTGCGGTCCAGGTCTTGCCGTAATCGAAGCTTACGACAGGCCCGCCGGGATAATCCGGCGTGTCCTGGGATTGCCCCCACCCTGTCGGAATATCGTGGTCTGCCGAACCGGCTCCGTACATTATTCCGGGTGAATTCGGGTCAAACGCCAGGTCGTAAAAAGTATTCGGGAATGGTGTTCCTGTCCAGGAGGAAAACCAGGTCAGTCCGCTGTCATTGCTCTGCGCTAGCCCTATGTCCGTGTAACATATATAATGTTTTGTCGGATCCGAAGGATGTATGTAATAATTCCAAACTGTCGTTACATTAAGTCCGTTGCTCTGCCATTTTTTATGCTTTCCGCGCGTTCCGGTATCGGCGTATTTGACATATACACTGTTCCAGGTAGCCCCCCCGTCGGTTGTAAGATAAACTTCTCCTCCCCCGGCCCCGATCACGTAATTCGGATCCGTCCTGCAGGCGTAAAACCCGTAAGTAAAAGTGCTGTTCCATCCGGGCTCATCGTAGGCCTGCCAGCCGAGCGTCACATTGTCACCAGGCGGATCGGCGGGCGGATTCGACTGCCAGGCAAAGGGATTAGCTATGAAAACATTTCCCCAGGTGTTCCCGCCATCGTAGGTTTTGTATATGTTGAGATCCCAGGGAACGCTTGAATTGTTGACCATCGCGTACGCTACATCAGGGTTGGTTTCCGCGCAAACCACAGAATACAGGTAACCCTGGTCAGTCAATGGAATGCCGGAAGTGGAAGCTGCAGCCCAATTGTCGCCGTTGTTAATCGACACGTAGACTTTGCCGTCGGCTCCTGTGCAGTATAGCCTGGTAGTTACGCCATTGCTGCCGCCGCAGAAACTGTTTAATGCTGACGGACCTGCAGGGCTTTTAACAGTCCAGTTCACGCCGTCATTGCCTGACCGCCATATATTTTTGGCTGTGGCCGCGTACTCGTACTTCGCGCCGGAATTGGAGATATAGAAACCTTTGGCTGATGCCGAGTCAGTTATGTCAGTGCATTTTGTCGCGTTTTTATATATTGCGGCGTTGGTTCCGGCGTAGATGCCAGCGGAATTGAACGGGTCAATGTATATCCTATAAATCGCGGTATCCGGCGAATATGAGCGTATCGTGGACCAGGTGCTTCCTCCGTCGCTGCTGGTTTTTAAAACGGCGTTTGACGCGGTGTAAATTCTTGCCGGGTCAGAAGGATCAAAGGCAGGATAGCATTGATTGCAGCTGTTTATCTGATGGAAATCTATAATGTTCCAGGAAGCGCCGGTATCCAGGCTTTTGTAGAAACCTGACATATCACAGCTGGTAAACATAAGGTTTTTGTTGAGCGGGCTTATCGCGGGGTAATAGGTGGCGCCTCCGCCGGAGAGTCCGATTTGATGAAAAGTCTGCCCGAAAGCCGCGTTGATTATGAAAAGAAGGAAGACCGGAACCAGGCTTTTAGCGATATTGCTCATTTTTCTCCATATCACAAGGTGCTTTGCCGCTTTAGCGGGTCTACAAGCTCCTATTTATCCTTTCTCCCATGCTATTCACGTACTCCGAGTACAAATCCACAACAAACCTTCTTTTTATTTTTAGAGTCGCCGTAAGTTCCCGTCCTACAAGAAAGGCCTCCGGAAGCAGGCGAAACTCCTTTATGAGTTCGTAATCTTTAAACCCGGATCCATGGTTAATATATCGTTTAATTTCCTGCCTGTAGAGTTCTTTTATTTTTTCATCAGATAAAGTCTTTGCAATATGTTCAGTGTCGTAAGCGATGCCGGCGGCAAGGCACCATTCCTTTAGCCTTTCAAACCTGGGTACAATAAGAGCGCCTAAGTGTTTCCAGTCATGTCCTGTCACCAAAATATTTTCTATCAATACGCTCTTTGAAAACTGATCTTCTATTGAGGCCGGGTTAACATTCTCTCCGTTGGAGAGCACTACTATATCTTTCTCCCTTCCGGTAATAACCAGATTGCCCGCCTTATCGAAATACCCGCGGTCACCTGTGTCGAGCCAGCCGCCGCCGTCAAGTACTTTACGCGTATTTTCATAATCGCGGTAATACCCTTTCATTATATTCGGGCCTTTTACGTAAAGGATGCCCTCTCTTCCGGACGGCATTTCTTTTCCCGTTTCGTGATCTATTATCCTGCCGCTGACATTGTCAAGCAGCGGGCCGACAGTGTAAGGAGCCGCAGTTCCGGGACGCCGCGCCGCAAGCACCGGAGAAGTTTCTGTAAGCCCATAACCTTCAATAAGTTCAACACCGGCAGCCGCGAAGAAATCATCTATGTGCGCCGGAAGCTTGCTTCCCCCCGAAACACCGTACCTAAACCTTCCCCCCAGTTGCGCTCTGATTTCCGAGAATATTTTTGAGTCAAAATACGGCTTCACCAAAGGCCCTATGATCTTTGCCGGATGAAACACGGCCTTACTCTTCTCGGAATCAATAATGGTTTTGATGCCAAGATCAAACACGGCCTTTCTCAACCTCCCTAGTTCACCCGCTTTCCTCATAACGGCGCTGTAGACGGTTTCCCAGACCCTGGGAACAGAGGCCAGAACTGTCGGCTCCTGCTCCTTTATATCCTTAATAAGAGTTTTTGGCGAGGAGTAGAACGTTTCACAGCCGTTTGAAAGCGCGAAGAGTTTTACTATCCTTTCGAAAGCGTGCCAGGCCGGCAGTATTGACAGGAATTTGTCGGAAGAACTTATCATTATGGCTCTTGTGCAGGCGTCGGCATTTGATGTGAAGTTATGGTGCGAAAGTTCTACTCCTTTTGGGGCGCCTGTGCTTCCCGAGGTATAAATGATGCTGCAGGAAGTATCGCCGGACACAGCAGGTATTTTAACCCGGCTCTTCGCGCCCGCTGCTTTTACCTCGGAAATATGCATTAGCCCTGGCGCCCGCTTTATTGTATAAAGACCGAGTACCTGGCTGTGCGGATATTTAGCGATTTTTTCCGCGATTGCCTCGTCAGCTGCTATGACTAACCTGGAGTGGCTGTGTTCAATAATATATCTTATTTCGTCATCACTGGAATTTTCGCCGCGCGGCACATCTACCATCCCGGCATTGTTTATTCCAAGTGCGATAATGATCCATTCCGGCACATTATCCGAGAATACGGCGATCCTGTCGCCCGGAGACAGTCCAATTTCCAGGAATCCCCGTGAGTAAGAATCAACTGTCTCAGCTGCCTCGCCGTAGGACACTGACGCCGTTGTTTCACCATCCTGCCAGGAAACAAACGGCTTGGCTGCGAACAGCTTCATCACATGAACATAATCCTGGATAGTTTTCATCCTGTCTCCGTTCATTTTTTCTTTTGCCTGATTTCCTTCCTGAATTTGTCAACAGCAGCAAGCGCGTCTTCGGTGCCTATGACCCGGAGAGCCTGAATTATCTTATCCTGAGTATAATTCTGCTTGCAAGACATAAGGGCCTTTGAAAGTGCAGGCACAGACCGGTAGGCTTTTTTGTCGAACCTTCCTAAAGCATCAGCTGCCGCCGCAATTACGAACTCATCCTCGTGTTTGAGAGAAACCTCAAGCACCGGCAGCGAACGTGCAGGATCAACGCCAATTTCGCCGATTACCCTCAGTACATTGAGCCGGAGAACAATATCGTCCTTTGCAGCCAGCTCGCATAGATAGGGCACGGCTTCATACGCAGATTCGCCGCAATTGCCGAGCACTTTAAGCGGAAGTATCATGCCTTCCTTGCTTTCAGTTTCTAAAACTTTAAGAACTTCCGGCACAGAAGGAGAAGCCCTGGCTCCGAATTTATCAAGGCACGCCAGGGCGGCTTCTCTTAAATTACCGGGTTTCTCGAGCCTAGTTATTACGTTTTGTAAATCCGTGTCGGAAGGCTCCGACTCTAAGCTTAGCGCCTTCAGGCAGAACAACGCTAACTTGTCAGATTTTGAAGTTTTAAGCTTTTTTGAAAGAAAAGCGGAAGCCTCCTTCATCTCAGGATCCACCAAAAGCATAAGTCCGGCTGCCGAGACGGCGTGTATTTCGTCAGAACCTAGAAACTTCCTGAGTTCCGGAACGGCTTCCTTCCCGGCATTGAGACAAATTGCGACCCAGGGGTTTTTTTCCGCAAGAGTAATATCATCTATTGTTTTTATTGCGGGGCCTATGGCAGAGGCTCTCATGGCTTTTAAGGCTTTGAGCGCGAGGTCATCCTGCTGATTGGAGCTATTATAAGATCTCTCAATAAGCCTGACAATTACCTTCTCTTGGATAGTCTGGTTCGAGGAATCAAGCCGGTAGAAGGCCTTTTGTCTGATCTCAGAATCGGGGCAGATAAGGTCATCAAATAGTTCCGCATTAGTTCTCTGCGAAAACAAGGAAACAGCCAGGAACACGGCAAACCACGCGTAAAAAGCCAACGTTCTGCTATTCACATCCAGATTATGTTTTTTAGTGATTCCCACCTCAACCTCCCGCGGATTATAGTGAACTTAGACATCTGAGCATCCAACCATTTATATAATGTTTACATCCGGCATTCTCGCTCTTAGCTTTTTATCCCGGAACAGATCCGACTTGGCAGCTTTAACCAATATCCCCACTCCTTCCTGAGAACGAATAAGATATTGCGACCTGTACTCTCCAAAAGTTTTACCGAGCTCAAGCGGACCCAGTATCTCGACTGCTCCCCCGTTGTGTTTCTCCAGGGAAGCGCCGAAGATCTGCAGGACGTTCTTCAACTCTTCCTCTGTTCTGCCGCTGAGAGTCACAAAAGCCAGCCTTGAGAACGGAGGGTAAAGGAGATCCTTTCTTTGTGCCAGCTCTATTTCCATAAACTCAGATACCGATCCGCCCTGCACGGCTCTGGCAACCGGATTTTTGGAATCCCTTACCTGCAGTATCAATTTTGCGGAAGCAGGAGCAGTATCCGCGGCTTTCGCGATAAACGAAAGCCCCTGTTCTACCGCGCGGAAATCATTTCTATTCATTATATGCTCAATGCCGGATATCACGGCGGCCCCGACTTCCATTCCCGCCAGGTAACCTATGGCCAGGTGGGTTCCTACTGCAAGCCTGCCGTTCCCGGATTTGAACTCGGCTTTAGAACCTGCCCGGTCAGACTTCTTTTTTAGAGCATCCGTATCTATCCTTGCGGTACTGGCTCCCGGAATAAGTTCCGCAATCTCTGATTCAGCGCGTTCAACTCCGTCGCCTATACCTGACAGGAGAAGACCTTTGCATTTTGGGCACGCTTCGGGAGAGGGGTTTTTTCTGCCGCAGTAGCCGCAGCGCAGGGTGTTGTCTTCTTTGTGCAAAACAAGCGGTATCCCGCATTTGCTGCACCGGATAACGCCGCCGCAATCATCGCAAAAGACCGCGGTTGCATACCCTTTCCTCGTCGTTATAAGAACAGCATTCTTTCCCTGTTTTAAAGCATCTTCCAGAGGCTTAACGGCAAGAGGAGAGAGCATCCTGAACCTGTTCTTAAAAGCCACAACGGTTATTCTGCCTGGCTTAAAGCACTCGCTCCTTTCCGGAGGAAAACGATGCCTGGTGTCCACCGAGAGCAGGTAAGAACCCAGAATAACTTCAAACCCTGAGCGTTTTGCGCGCTCAACAAGAACATCCCTGGCGAGAAATCTCGGGGTTTCATCGCTTCTGTAGCTGCCGGCGTTCTCTTCCTCAAGAATAACCGCGCGCAAGTCTCTAACCGGCAGGAAGAGGCCTTGCCTTGAAGCTACAACACATAGAGGGCCTTCGCCTTGCATGGCTGCGAGCGCCATATACTGCTTGCCTTGCGGAAGTTTCGCGTGCGCCTCAACAGCCAAAACACCGGAATCTCTTACTTTCAAGGCAAAACCTGCTATCAACTCAGTTTCCGGAAGAATGATCATTGCCTTGCCGCCTGCTGCTGCTGTTTTTTTTATAATATCAAGGTATTCTGCTTCTCTTTTCTCTCGCGGAAGTTCGAACGACCTTACTGAAGACTTCATGCCGCTGCCGTCAGTAAAACGCTCCGGCAGGTTCGGGAACGATCCGCGTGAGGGGGGGAATACTTTCAACTTGTCGGGAAGCATTGCATGAAGGCACATCCCCAAGGAAGAAGCATATTCTTCAGCCATCCAAAAAGCAAGCCCTGATAGATTCTTGTCAAGGACAGGCATCGGGTCAAAAGCAGAGGAAACATTCTTAAGGTTTACGATAGGGGACGAATCGGGGAACCCGGTAACGAACGCGATAGCTTTCCTGTTGCCAAGAGGAACCCTAATGCGCTGGTACAAGGAAAGACTCCCCTTCAGCTCCTCCGGAACCAGATAGGTGAAAGAAATATCTCCCGGCGCATTAATCGCCGCTTCGACATATTCTGTCATATTCCTTCCTCAGCAGCTTTACATCTTTCCAGACATCCACTTTAAGGTTAGGATTCCTAAGACAGGCGGAAGGGTGGTAGGTAGGAATTACCGGTATTCCGTTGTACTCCTGTATTGTGCCGCGGAGTTTTGTTATCCCGATTTCCGTTTTCAACAAGTTGTGCGTTGCCGGATTGCCCAGCGTGCAGATAATCTTCGGGGCGATAATTTCAAGCTGGGCTTTCAAATAGGGGATACAGAGAATTTCCTCTTCCGGCTCAGGAGGTCTGTTGTCTGGAGGACGGCACTTCAATACGTTAAGAATAAAAACCTGCTCTCTGTTGAAACCTATCGCCTCTATTATTTTGTCCAGCAATTTCCCGGCCTTCCCCACAAAAGGCCTGCCCTGCTCATCCTCGGTTTCTCCGGGGGCCTCGCCGACAAAAACCAGTTTTGCCTCGGGATCCCCTTCTCCAAAAACGAAATTCTTCCGGGAAGCTCCCAGAACGCATTTTTTGCAGTCCTTAATGCTGTCATAGAGCGCCTTGAGGGCTTCGGCTTTGCCCCCAAAAAGCGGAGTGTTCCCGCCTGCAGGCTTACCCGTTCTTTCCCTGAAACACACATAGCCGTCATCTTCAACGGCTCTTTTGATCATTTGCTTTATCTGTTCCCTTGCGTTGTTGCTCACGTTAGTCCTTGGAAGGGAACTTACTTCGCTTTTTTCTTGTCTTCTGCTTTCAGTTTTACTTTTCCTTCCAGAACCTCTTCGAGTCCAATGCTGGTCGCTTTGCGAAAAGTGGACTTCGTGTCAAAATCAAAGCTCCTGTCGTTTAATACCCTCGCCCTTTTTGCGGCGATAACCGTCAGCATATATTTGTTGTCGACCTTGTCGAGCATCTTTTCAAGCTTAAATGTGGACATTAATGTGCCTCCTTGGCATGCTTTATCTTTGAATTCTCAGCTTTTATTATCGCGCTTATCCTGCAGACAGCCTCGTTAAGACTGTCGTTTATCACCAGATACTGATACGCCGGCAGCTCTTTCAATTCCTTTTCAGCCGTGGAAAGACGCAGGTTGACCGCGGGCCTGCTTTCCGTGCCTCTCCTCTTTATCCTCTTTAGCATTTCTTTAAAAGACGGCGGCAGGAGAAATATAAGGCAGGCGTCTTTGAAATTCTTTTTAACCTGCTTGCCCCCGTTAACGTCTATTGTCAGGATAACGTTCTTTCCTTTTCTAAGCAGCGCTTCGGCGTACCTTCCCGGAGTTCCGTAGTATCTGTCGTGAACTTTTGCCCATTCCAGGAAGAAACCCTGTCTTATTCTTTCCTTGAACAATTTTTCGCCGATAAAATAGTAGTCAACCCCGTCTTTCTCGCCTTCTCTCGGGCGTCTCGTCGTGCAGGAAACCGAGCGCACGCAGGTGCTGTCAGACTTGATTAGCGCGGCGCACACGGTAGTCTTGCCTCCGGCCGTCGGAGAGGAAATAACCACAAGCCGTCCGCCTTCCCTGCTCCATTTCTTCATCGCTCTGTTGAAGACAGCGCTATTCAACATTCTGAACCTGCTCCCTCACCTTCTCAAGTTCTTCCTTGAAGGCTACCACAACATGGGATATTTCGTTCGTATTGCACTTACTGCCGATTGTGTTAATCTCCCGCATAAACTCCTGCAGGAGAAAATCAAATTTCCTTCCTGCGGGTTTGTTTTCACCGGCTATCCTCTTGAACTCCTCGATATGCCCCGAGAGCCTGGCTATTTCTTCGGAAATGTCCGCTCTTTCAACCAGCAACGAAGCTTCCGCGCAGATTCTGTTCTGGTCAATCTTCTCGACACCCTTAAATATCTCCTGAAGCTTTTCAGTTACTGCCTTTTTCTTTTCCGGCATTATCCTGGCGTTAATCTTTATTATAGTATCCAGCATCCTGGAGAGCGAACCCGTCCTGGCGCTGATATCTTTCCAGACCTTCGCTCCCTCATTCTTCCTTGCCGCCGTGAGCCCTTTAACAGCTGTTTCAAAAGCCTCTTTCAGAGCCGGAAAACTCGTTTCCTTATGCTCTGTAGTCCTGATTATATCGTTAAACTTAAGTATTTGGTCAATGGAAATTCCGCCTTTTAGTTTTAAAGTCTTCCCTAGCCCTGAGAGTGCGCCGAAATATTTCCTTGCGAGTTTGCTGTTTACTATGATTTCTTTCTCTTCCTTGTTTTCCCACGCGAATATATTGACTTCAATATGACCGCGGTCTATCCTGGCGTGCAGCAGCTCCCTGAGCTTGCTCTGGTATTCGTTCATAGAACCAGGCATACGGAAGCTTACATCAAAATACTTGTGATTTACCGAACTTATCTCCACTGAATAGCGAACGCCTTTGGATTCTTTCACTCCGCGCCCAAACCCCGTCATGCTATTCATATTCGCTCCTCGCGATTTACATTAAATACCTTACAAACCTGCTTTACGTTATAAACGTTAAGAACGTTACAAACTATTTTTTATTATTATTTTACTATCGCTAAAATCAACGCCAGTATCCCCACCGCCGTTCCCGCGACTCCCCAATACGGCCAGCCGGCCGGGTCCTCAGGCGTTAGCCTGCTGCTCTTGTTCAGTTCTTCGCGCATCTGCCTGTAAGATTTTCGGCAGTCAATCAGGCTCTCGGTATTGACATCCACGCTTTTTTTTAGCGAAGAGATGTTCTCGCGCAAGCTATTGAGATCTTCCGACCTCACCTTGGAATCATCTTCAAGATAACTTAGTTTTGTCTTGAGTGAATCAATATCCTCAGAAAACACTCCGGACTGTTTGAGAATCCGGTCCAGATCGTCCTGCGCTTTCTTAAGTTCTGCCCCGAGCAGGTTCGCGGCGTTCCTCTCAGCCGTAACATCCTTTGACACCATGTTAATTTTCTCGGAGAGCCATCTGACAGAACCTTTTACCGCCAGTATCTCTCCGGCTATTTCTGCCTGTTTCGCGGATAGTTCTTCAACTTTAAGTTCAAAAGCCGAGGGGGCTCTTTCGGGAGTTACCTGCGCCTGAGGCTGCTCAGCGGCAAGTGACGGTAACGCCAAAGCGGCAAAGAATAACACTGCAAGCTTTTTTACCATAGATTTAAGACTGACCCCGCAGCCGCTGAAATGAACGGATCGGGATAAATACAGACGAAGAGGACAAGAACCGCGGTAACCCCTGCAATAACAGCAAGTCCGGTAGAGAGTTCAACTTTTCCTCCGTCCTTTGGCTCTCCAAAATAAACGAAATAGGCTATCCTAAAATAGTAGTAAAGAGCGATAACGCTGTTGAGTATGCCGATAATCGCAAGCCACAGAAACTTCGGGCCTGCCTGAATGATAGCGGAGAAGACATAGAACTTTCCTATAAAACCGGCTGTCGGAGGTATTCCGGCGAGCGAGACGAGAAAAACGACAAGCACCAGCGCGAGATAGGGATTGCTCTTTGAAAAACCGGCGTATGACTGCATATCATCGCTGCCGGTCTTGTTAAAGAAAGCTATAATCACGGCAAATATCCCGATATTCATAAGCATATAGACAAAAGCGTAGAGCAGCACTGAAGTAATCCCAAGCGCCGGCGCGGTTCCGGAGCACGCCGCGACCACTCCCATCAAGATATATCCGGAGTGCGCAATACCAGAGTAAGCAAGCAGCCTTTTTACATTGTTCTGCTGGAGCGCCATCAGGTTCCCGGCAGTCATCGTTAGCGCCGAGAGGACGGCAAGCGCCATAACAAGGTCAGCTCTTCCTGTAACGGCTGCCAGAGCAACCCGAAGAAGCACGGCGAAGCCGGCAGCCTTTGAAGCCGAGGAAAGAAGAGCGGTCACCGGTGTAGGCGCGCCTTCATACGCCTCCGGAGCCCAGGTATGGAAAGGAACCATTGCAATTTTGTACCCAAAACCAACGAGCATCAGCAGAAAGCCTGCGATAAAGAGCGGCGAATAACCGCCCTGCCCCCGGAGAATTTCTGTCATTGCCTTGAGATTGGTCGTGCCTGTGGAAGTTATGACAATTGACATACCGTACACGAATATACCCGCGGAGAAAGCGCCTACCAGAAAGTACTTGAGCGCGCCTTCCGCTGACTTCGGATCGTTCTTGATATAACCGGTCAGCACAAAAAAAGCGATACTGACAAACTCCACGCTTAGGAAGATCATCAGCAAGTCGCTTGAAGAGACCATAAACATCATGCCGAGAGCCGCAAAAACGACAAGCGCCGAGAATTCGCCTATAACCTCGTCCTTTATGGGCGCGTAATACCTTGCCATAGTAAGCGCAAACACCGTGGAAAGTATTACTATGACCTTAAAAAATATCCCATAGGCGTCTATTGAAACCATATTGCCGAGGATGAGCCCTTTTGCCGGAGCATAGACAAGCAATACCAGAGACAGGAGCAGTCCCCAGACAGAGAGGTTTATGATATACCTGCGCCTGAACCTTTCCGGTATGAAAAGGTCAAAGCCCAATATCAAGATACCGAGACAGAGTACATAGGCCTCAGGCACCAGATATATGAAATCTTTCAGTAACGCAGTATTCATGGCTTGATAGACCCCAGTGCTTTAAGCATTGAATCCACGCTCGAAGAAGAAAGCTCCATAACTATTCTCGGCAGGAAGCCCAGAACTACCATTATGATAATAAGCGGAACGACCGCGATAAGTTCTCTGGTGTTAATCTCCGGCAGGCCTTTCCACTTTTCATTGGCCGGCCCGAGAAAGACTTTCTGTATCATAATAAGAAAATACGCTGCGGTTACCACGATGCCGATCGCCGAGAAACCGGTTATGATCTTCATCCAGGTATTTTGAACCTGGAAAGCGCCCAGGAAACACATGAATTCAGACCAGAAACCCGAGAGGCCCGGAAGGCCGAGGGATGCGAAGACCGCTACGGTCATAATTCCGGTATAAACCGGCATAATAGAGCCGAGCCCGCCAAAACCTTCAATATCTCTTGTATGCGCCCTGTCGTAAATAACGCCGACCAAAAGGAAGAGCGCCCCGGTAATTATTCCGTGATTGAACATCTGGAAGATGGCGCCGTTCAAGCCGGCAGTTGTCATAGCCGCCATCCCAAGCAGGACATACCCCATGTGGTTGATTGAAGAGTAGGCTATCATCTTCTTCAGGTCTTTCTGCGCCATCGCGCAGTAGGCGCCGTAAATAATATTAATCATCGCCAGAACTGCGAGCGGGATTGCGAAATATACCACGGCCTGAGGGAGTATGGAATAGCTCACCCTCAACATTCCGTAGGTGCCCATTTTAAGCAGGACTCCGGCAAGAATTACGCTGACGGCTGTCGGCGCTTCCACGTGAGCGTCAGGAAGCCAGGTATGGAACGGGAAGACCGGGACCTTTATCGCGAACCCGATGAAAAGCGCGACGTAAATTACATTCTGAAATAATTTCGTGAAGAGCGGGGCCTGCTTAGCCAACTCAAGCATGTTGAAAGTATGGGGAGCACTTGTGAAATAGAGCGCTATTATTCCAAGAAGCATTATGACGCTTCCGAACAGAGTATACAGGAAGAACTTGATAGCCGCGTATTCCTTCCGCGGACCGCCCCAAATGCCGATCAGAAAGTACATCGGAACAAGGGTTATTTCCCAGAAGACATAGAACAGGAAGAAATCAAGAGCGAGAAAGACTCCAAGCATTCCGGTCTCAAGCAGCAGGAAGAAGAAGAAATATTCCTTAACCCGTGAAGTAATATTATAGGAATAAATAACGGAGATTAGCGAAAGAAGCGTGGTCAGGACCAGCATCGCGATGCTCAATCCGTCCACACCCATAAAATATGTCACATTAAGGGAAGGAATCCAGCTGCACTGTTCAATAAACTGCATTCCGCCGACACTTTTGTCGTATCCCAGGAGCACAAAAACAGATATGACAAGCGCGACCGCGGCAGCCGCGGTTGCTATACCCCTAACGATATTATCCTTGCCCTTCGGTACGAATAAGAGCGCCAGCCCTCCGATGAGCGGGATAAATGTCACCAGTGTTAACAGCATCCTTCCTCCTTTCAACTGAAACTATTCAAACAACAAGTTCTTCGAGCTGCTATGATTCCTCAAAACATTTTTCATTTAATGAAGAAGAAAACAACAACAGCAAGCGCGGCCCCCGCGACAAGAATGAGCATGTAATTCTGCACCAATCCTGTCTGAACCCTGCGTAGTATTCCGCCGCCGCCTTGCGCCGCAGCTGCCACGCCGTTCACTGCGCCGTCCACCGCGGCCTTGTCGAATATATTATGGAGCTTGCTGATAATAACATTTATTATTCCGGTCAGATTCACCGCGCCGTCAACATATTTAGAGTCAAAAGAAAAGAACCTGCGCGCCAGATTAAGAGACGGCTTTATGACTGTCCTGTCATAGAACTCGTCCACGTACCATTTATTTATGAGCACCTTGTGAATCCCAGGGAATTTATTTCTAAAATATCCGTCCGGAACAACTTTGAAGACATAGATGGCCGAGGCCAGTCCTATTCCCAGCACGGAAGCCGCGATTGAAATCCAGACCACAAGCAGGCTTCCCTCTTCGGCCGCACCCTCCTTGAAGTGGACGAGCGTCTCAAACGCGTGCCCCTGCACAAAGAGCCAGCCTGCCACAACAGAGAGAACCGCCAGCACCATAAGCGGGATGGTCATAGTAAAAGGTGATTCGTGAGGATCAAGTTTGGTCCTCATCTCTCCCGTGAATGTCCGGAAGAAGAGTCTGAACATATAGAACGCGGTCATGAAAGCCGTAAAGGTAGCGGCAATATATATTGGTTTACTGTAATTGAACGCGGCAAGCAGCACTTCGTCCTTGCTGTAGAAACCGGAGAACGGGGGAATTCCGGCTATTGCGAGACAGGCGATGAAGAACGTCACCATGGTAATTTTCATGTGTTTGCCAAGACCGCCCATTTCCCTTATATCCTGTGTTGCCGCGCCGTGTATCACCGACCCGGCGCCGAGGAACAGAAGCGCCTTGAAGAAAGCGTGAGTTGTAAGATGGAACATACCAGCCGTGAAACCGCCGACGCCGAGCGCCATTATCATGTACCCGAGCTGGCTGACAGTAGAGAACGCAAGCACGCGTTTGATATCGGTCGCGACAAGCGCCATAGTTGCCGCAAAAAATGCCGTAAAAACGCCGGTATACGCGACGACTGCCGAAGCAGTCGGTGAAGCCGCATAGAGGAAATAAGTCCGGGCTACCAGATAAACGCCTGCCGCAACCATTGTGGCGGCGTGAATTAGCGCAGAAACCGGAGTAGGGCCTTCCATTGCGTCTGGAAGCCAGACATGGAGCGGAAACTGCGCTGACTTTCCGATAGCCCCGCAGAATACGAGAATTCCCGCAAGCGTCAGGGTGCTTCCTGAAAGAGCGCCCTTTGCTATCGCGTTGCTGACTTCACCAAAATTCAGGGTGCCGCAGAACGCGAAGATCATCATAATGCCTATGGAAAACCCGAAATCCCCGAACTTGTTTGTGATGAAAGCTTTCTTGCCCGCGTCTGAAGCGGATTTTTTCTCGAACCAAAAACCTATGAGCAGGTAGGAACTGACTCCTACAAGTTCCCAGGAGACAAACATCATAGCGAAATTGTTCGCGATGACAAGGAGCAGCATTGAAAATGTGAAGAGACCAAGATACGCGTAATACCTGGGATATCTCGGGTCTCCATGCATGTAGCCTATGGAATAGATCTGAACCAGCAGGCTTACCAGCGTGACCACTATAAGCATTACCGAAGTCATGCCGTCCACCAGGAAACCCATTCCGAATTTCACGGCGCCGAGATTGAGCCATTCCGGATTTACTTCAAACCTCTGAGCTCCGCCGAGGAAGGCGAAAAATATCGAGAGAGACATAAGGAAAGACGCCGAGATAGCCGCTATGCCGATATAGGCTGACGCGCCCTTCAGTTTCTTTCCAAAGAATATATTTACCGCGAACGCCGCTAGCGGCAAAAACGGAATTATGTAAGCATAGTTTATCAAGTCATCCTACCATTTCATTATATTGATCTTCTCTACATATACCGACTTTATCTGACGGTAAATTGAGAGAATGATCGCGAGCCCTACCGCGGCTTCCGCGGCGGCTATGGTGATAATGAATATCGGGAATATTATCCCGATGCTGTTCTCAAGATTGAGGAATTTGTTGGCGGCCACGAGGTTAATGTTAGCCGCATTAAACATAAGTTCAAGCGACATGAGGATACCGATGGCGTTCCTTCTAGTAAGCGCGCCATAAACTCCTATCGCGAAGATTATCGCCGAGATACCTATGAAAGGCACAAGCATCATAACCTACTCTCCCTTCTTGCCGGCAAGGACTATCGCGCCGATAAGCGCCACAAGAAGCACGATAGAAGCAATTTCAAACGGAAGCGCGTAAACGGTCAAAAGCAGTTCCCCTGTTGCCCTGGTCGTTCCGTCCGGGTCCGCGCCGTAAAACGAAGTTACGAGATTTGTCTTGAACGCTGCGGCCGTGATCGCTGCCGAGAGAAGCAGGCAAGCTGTTATGGCAAGGCCTTTCTGCTCGTTCGTCTGCTCCATAAGCGCGCTTGAGACCCTGGATGTGAGCATAACCGCAAAGAGGATAAGAACAATTATTCCGCCAACATAAACAAGGATTTGGACAATGCCGAGGAAATCGGCGTCAAGACAGAAGAATATCCCTGCAACGCTGAGCAGGAAGAGCGCAAGGAAGAGCGCGCAATGCATTATGTTCTTCATTGAAACTACCAGAACCGCGGATATTATCGCGATTGCGGCAAAGAGCAATAGAAGCAGCATTATCCCTCTCGTCGTTAAGGTTTTCCGGAAAGTTCCGGTTAAAAAAGGCTTTAAAGATTAGGGATTTTATCATTTTAGGCGCCCAAAATCAAGCGAAAAACCCTTGGTCCTGCTTCAGGTTTTGTCTCAAAACCTATGCCAAGAACGCATTGAGCGGTTATTAGGCTTTTAATACCTTTAATAATCGTCAAAATAATGCTAATGTATGTATATGGAAAATGAAAATACTAGTTTTTACGGATTAGGCATAGCACCAGGAATATTCGACGCGCTGGAAAAGCTAAACTTCACCGTCCCAACCCCAATTCAGAGCAAAACAATCCCGCAAGCAATAGCCGGAAAAGACATAATAGGCATAGCGCAGACAGGCACAGGGAAAACACTTGCTTTCGCCATCCCGATGATACAGCGGCTTGCAAACGGAAAAGGACGCGGGCTTGTGCTTGTGCCAACAAGGGAACTCGCCATTCAGGTCGAAGAATCCTTCCAGAAACTTGCCCCTCTCTTTAAAATGAAGACGGCAGTACTCATAGGCGGAGTCTCCATGTTCGGACAGAACCAGGCCCTCGCCCACAATCCGCAAATAATAGTCGCTACTCCTGGAAGGCTAAACGACCACCTTGAAAGGAAAACAGTCAATATCAAAAATGTTGAAGTGCTTGTGCTTGATGAAGCGGACAGGATGCTTGATATGGGTTTCCTTCCCCAGATTGAGCGCATTATCCGGTTAATCCCAAAAGAAAGACAGACCATGCTCTTCTCGGCGACAATGCCGTTCGGAATAGTTGATATCGCTAGAAGGTATATGCAGCTGCCGGTCCGGACAGAGATAGCTCCTTCAGGCACCGCTGCGGAAACAGTAACCCAGGAGCTTTTCGTCGTCAGCAAAGAACTCAAGAACAAACTGCTTAACGAGCTCCTGAAACAATACAACGGTTCGGTGCTCCTTTTCACCAGGACAAAGAGAGCCGCCGCAAAAATTACTTCGACTCTCCGCCAGCTGGGACACAAAGCCTCCGAGATTCATTCCGACAGGACACAATCACAGAGAAAAGAAGCTCTAGACGGTTTCAAATCCGGCAAATACAGAATACTGGCCGCGACGGATATAGCTGCCCGCGGCATTGATGTGACGGATATTGAACTGGTCATTAACTACGAGATACCTGATGACCCGGGAAGCTATGTCCACCGCATCGGCAGGACCGGCAGGGCCGGCAGAAAAGGGCACGCAATCACGCTGGCAACTCCCGACCAGGGCGCCGATGTAAAAAACATTGAAAAAATAATTAACGCGTCGATACCGCTTGCTTCCCACCCTATTTACCCGTCGGAGAAACTATCCTCAACTATTTCAGCGGGCAGTTCGTGGGGCGGCAGGAAAAGGGGTCTTAAAGGCGCTCGTCCCGGACAACCGAAAGTGGAAGTAAAGGATTCGGATATTTATACGGGCCCGGGGATTAAGATACTTTATCAAAGTAAACACTAAGTTCAAAAGTTCATAAGGTTCATAAGGTTTGTAAAGTTTATAAAGTGAAAGAAAGTATGGCATATAACAAAAGAGCCGGGAATCCCGGCTCTTCTTTTTTCCACCTTATAAACCTTATGAACCTTATTAACCTTACAAACTTTTTATGGAACTATATTTTAAACCCTAATTTCCCATACCCCTGATTAAGAGCAACTGTCATCGGCATCTGGTTTGAAACAGGGCCCCAGAGCTGGCGCGGTCCCGGCGAGGTAAAGAGATCTTTCTCTCCCCATCTTGCCCTGTTTACGGCAAAGTACATGAATGCCGGGGAGTCCGTCTTAACCAGCGCTTTTTCTATTACCATCTCTTCCTTGCCATGCCTCATTTCTATATTCAGAAGACCTACAAGCGGTACGGCTAGTATCTCGCCGCCTTTTTCCAATTCCGTGAAGGCCACGATATACCCGGTCATACCGTTGACTATGGCAGCCCCTGCAGTCAATCCGAGGTTGTAGCAATAGGCCGCGTCAAAGAGCGACGGCGCGCCGCACCTGCCTTCGTAACCGAAGAAATGATTGAGCGTGGAAAACTTTGTCTCCGGAGAAATTTCTTTTACGTATTCCTTCACCATATCAATAAGCAGTTTTTCGGTCGGTATCTGGGAAACCTGCAGGTTGCCGTGAGAGTCGCGGTCAAAGAGCAGCATCTCCTGGATGTAATGCGGCAGGCTGGCGAAAAGGCTGCTGTGCTCTTCGGAAAGTTTCGACCTGACAAAGTCTATCTTCTTCGCTAGATCAAAATCGGCTGTTTCTTTTTCGTGCCTCGCCACGATATGATTAAGCTCGTGTATCAGCAGGTTCATTTCCGGTATGAATTCAATCAACCCTTCAGGCACTACCACAACGCCGTAGTTCATCTTGTTCTGAGCGCGGGTTATGACAGTCTCTCCGATCTGCTTTACTATATCCCCGAGCGCCATCTTCTTTTCCGCAACCTCCTCGGAAATAAGCGCGACGGCGGGTTTGGTCTGAAGCGCCACTTCAAGCGCAACATGGCTTGCGGCGCGCCCCATAAGTTTTATGAAATGCCAGTATTTCCTTGAAGATGGCGTGTCCTGCAGTATATTGCCTACCATCTCGGCGAAAATCTTGGTCGCAGTGTCAAATCCGAAAGATATTGGCAGGTACTTCCCTATCTGGAGGTCGCCGTCTATAGTCTTGGGTACGCCTATTACCTGCACTCCTGAGCCATCCGGCTTTACCCCGATATATAGATATTCCGCAAGGACTGCGGCATTTGTATTTGAGTCATCCCCGCCTACAACCACAAGGGCGTCAAGCTTGTTGTCAACACAGGTCTTCTTCACAGCCGCGAATTGTTCGTCTGTCTTTATCTTGGTCCTGTCAGAACCGAGATAATCGAACCCGCCGGTATTCTTTATCCGCTTTATATCTTCGCCATTAATCTCAAAGAGGTCACCGTTAATCAACCCCTTGGGACCGGCCTTTACGCCCAGCAGCGTGCATTTTGAAGCAGCAAGCATGTCGAAGAGCCCGGCAACCACGTTATGCCCGCCTGCGGCCGGACCACCGGAGAAGAGCACCGCAACCCTCTTTCCTTTGAGCTTCGGGGTTTTCCCGCCCCTAACCCCTTCCATAACTTTAGAAGCCGTCTCCCTGAGATTCGGAAAACTCGCGAATACTTTTGTCGAGTCCTTGGTGGACACTGAGTCTTTTGAAGGCTTAAAATCAACCGGAGAAATCTTTCCGCCTTTCAAGAATTGCTTGCAGACCGGTATCTTTATATTCCGTATCTCCGCCTCAAACAGCGAATTCCCTTTGTCGCTCTTGTTCAACAACTTTTCCAGTGCTCCCATGAAATTCCCTCCAAAAAATAATTTAAGACAGGTCTTTTACCGCACATCAACTGCCGCCAAAGTTCATTTATAGTAGGGTTTCTTGCCGGTTTCCTTCTCGTAGGCCTTGCAGTAAGAACACCAGAGGGAATGATAAATAAATTTTACCAAGCCGTACCAGAAACTTCCTGGTTTTTCCCTGGCCTTCTTGCAGCACCAGCAATCTTTGCAGAAGTCCGCTTTATTCATATCAGGCAAAGACCTCAAATCTTTCTTTTCCGGCCTTGCATATCGGGCATACTTCAGGCGGCTGTTCCCTGGCGCAAAGATACCCGCAAACCTTGCAGTGCCATACAGGCAGTGAAGGCAGGTGCCGTATTTTTTCGGTCCTTTTCTTTATCTCGTCGCGCGTTTCTTTGGGAGGCCTTCTGTCGGGGATAGCTTCAGCAGCTTCCTTGCCGGCGCCTATTCTGCTTGAAACATAGAGCGCGCAATAACAAGCCTCATGATCAATCAGGTCAGCATCCCTGTAATCACAAGGACAGATGATATCAACATCCTCGTTTTTTATTCCGGAAGCCAGCCGGCAGGGACAGGCCCAGTAGCCGTACCTTTTTTCGTTTATGAGAAGACCGAGTACCAGGTCTTTAGCGAACTGCACATCAGGGTTCAAATGATAACCGCCGACCTCGGCATCTTTTTTTATTTTAGTGTAGACTCGCTCAACCTCCAGACTCAGAGCCTTTTTTACATCTATCATAATCCTAGTTTCTCCTTTATTTCTTCCGGCTGGTAGCCAAGCACGGCTTCTTTATTGTTTATTACAAGAGTGGGGAATGATATCGAAGGATTCCATTTCTTAATATCCCGCTGGGCAGTTTCCTTGTCAGCGCCTTCCTCAAGATCAACATCACAATAATCAAAGGCCACTTTCTTGTCCTTCAAGAGCTGTTTGGTCTTTCGGCACCAGATGCAGGTGGAAAGAGCATAAATCATTATCTTTCCTTTGTTTTCCCCTTCAACATGGACTATATTCATGATTGCCTCCGGTCTTCCTATCTAAAAGTATTACTTCCAGCCAAAAAAGTCAACGGAAAATATAAGCCGCGCAAATCATTCTGATTTCCCGTTGACTTAAGAAAAGGCGTATGTTATAAGATAAACCTATGAGCCAATCAACCCTTGTAATAGTTAAACCCGACGGACTTAAGAAATCCCTTACCGGAAACATTCTCACCAGGCTTTCTGAAACAAAACTCGAGATTATTGCCGCGAAAGTGGTCAAGGTCAACAGGGAACTTGCCGCGGAACACTACCGGCACCTCAAAGACAAGCCTTTCTTCGAGGATGTCATCAAATACCTCCTCGGCGAATACCACGACAGGCATAAAGTGCTTGCGATGGTCTATTGGGGCAAAGATGCTATAAAGAAGGTCAGGGAAATAGCAGGCGCGACAAATCCTGAAGAAGCCGACCCGGTATCCATCAGGGGCGCTTATGGCAGGATTACCACGAAAGGTGTTTATGAGAATGTTATACACGCTTCCTCTGACGAAACCGACGCCGAACGCGAGATAAAACTCTGGTTCAAACCCGATGATGTTATTGTTGATGTTTATCCCTCCAAAGTGGCGACTTTTAAGGATGTCACGATGAAGGTCTGGGCGTAGGCTTAACTTTCCTGTTCTTTAAACAGCGAACTAAAAGCCTCCGTTAGGGGGCTTTTTTTTGGCCGCAGTTCTCAAATGGTATCTAAATTCTTTTTCAGGAGGCAAGTATGCCGTTAGTAAACAGTAAGGAATGGTTGCTCAAGGCGCAGGCGGAGAAATTCGCCATCGGCGCGTTTAATGCGAACAATATGGAGTTCGTGGAAGCTATCATAGAGACCGCGGAAGAAGAAAAAGCCCCTGTAATCATCCAGGTCAGCCAGGGCGCGATAAAGTACGCAGGCCTTGAAATGGCGACCGCGATAGTTAAAGCGGCCGCGGAGCTTGCATCGGTTCCGGTAATCCTTCACCTTGACCATGGCACGGACTACCTGCAGAATGTACGGTGTCTAAGGGCCGGCTTCACTTCGCTTATGTTCGACGGCTCGGCGCTCTCCTTCGACGATAACGTAAAGATGACCGCGAAGATAACCGAAATGTCCCACGCCTGCGGCATCCCCGTGGAAGCGGAGCTCGGCAAGGTTCTACAGTCAGCCGACAAGGTTTCTCCTGAGCAGGTCGAGAAAGCAATGACCCAGCCTGATGAAGCGGTAAAGTTCATTGAGCTCACCAAGATTGACTCTCTCGCCGTCGCGATCGGCTCCGTCCACGCTATGAAGGACAGGACGGCGAAACTAGACATACCGAGGCTCAAAAGGATCCGCCAGGTGGTAAACATTCCCCTTGTGCTTCACGGTTCTTCAGGCGTAGACCCGGCCTCAATAATAGAAGGCATCCAGAACGGGCTCTGCAAGATCAATGTGGCGACCCAGCTCTCCGTCTCCTTCGTGGAAGCGGTCGGCGCGACCTACAACAAGAACCCGGCGGAAAAGGATATGAGAAAGATCCTCCTGCCCGGCAAAAACGCGGTGAAAGACAGAGTAAGGGAGTACATCGGCTACTTCGGCTGCAAGGGCAAGGGAATTATTGCGGGCGCGAAGAGCGGGATTACGGCTTCGGAGATAAAGCATCATGAGTAAAAGTTTGTAAGGTTTGTAAGGTTTGTAAAGTTTATAAGGTTCGTAACGTTTGTAACGTAAACAGGAAGGCCTCGGGAGACCGGGGCCTTTTCATTATAACTCTAATCACCTGCGGGTATTTCTCCGCCGATAATTCCGGTAAGAATAATTCCTCCAAGTATTGCAACCATTCCGAAAAACGTAAAGACAGTAAAAGTTTCTTTGAGGAATATGACTCCAATAATGGCTGTTAAAAGCGGCACGAGGAATTGATAAAGCCCGAGCGTGCCGGCTTCAACATGCTCCAGCGCGTAATACCAAATGGTAAAACCATAGGCCGTTGGTATCAGTCCGATGTAGAGCATCATTGAAAAAGGCACCGGCTGGAATATGCCCGTTGCCGGTACGCCAAGTATAAAGGTTAGCGCCAGTATCATCAGAGAACCAAAGAAGAAATTCAAAGCGGAAATGTGCGTGGGATTCACATTTTTCACTCTTGCCCTGCCTACCACTGTATATATTGCCCAGCAAACCGCGGCTCCCAGCGCGAGCAGATCCCCTTTCAGGGTTGTGCTGGAAAACAGCTTGAGGCCAAAACCATTATTGATTATCAGGTAACAGCCGAAAACCCCGAGCAGCGCGCCGATTCCTTTGGCAGGCGTAATCTTCTCCCCTATGAAGACGGAGAATACTATGATAAACATGGCGTTCGAATTCATCAGCAGCGCGGAATTCACCGAGCTTGTATATTTAATGGAGAAAAATACCAGCGAGCCCATTCCAAAAATACCAAAAAAACCGAGAAGCAGGGCAAGCCGCCAGTGGTTTTTAAGTGTTGAAAGGAAGGCCCTCTCTCTCTTTATCAGAAAGATGCAGAATATCGCGATGGCTGCGGAAAAAAACCTGACGAACGCTATGAAAAATGGGTTTATAGAAGAGTAATGCGTGGTTATTATCTTCGAGAGCGGCCATATCGTGACCCACGTTAAAGCCGCAATAATGCCATATAGCTTCCCTTTTCTTATGTTTCTTTCCGTTTGCGGCACTTTAGCGGCTCCCTCTTTAATCCGGCATCTTTTTCATCAAAGTTAATTCTCTTTTCTCTCTTCTTAATCGGCTTTTAAGGCCTGTTTTAATGATGTATAATACCATAAAGATGCTAGAGCCGTGAAGGAGTTTGCATGTTAATCAGAAAAATGACCCTTAAAGACCATGCGCAAGTGCTTGCGCTCTGGCGCAACACAAAAGGCATAGGAACCGGAGACGGCGACAACAAGAAAGAGATAAACTCTTATTTAAAAAGGAATCCCGGCCTTTCGTTTGTGGCCGTGTCGGACAAAAGAATCATAGGCGCGGTGTTATGCGGGCACGACGGCAGAAGAGGTTATCTCCATCATCTCGCCGTGGCTTTGGATTTCAGAAGCAGAGGTATAGGAACAAGCCTGGTTAACGCCTGCCTCTCCGGTTTAAACGCGCTGGGAATAGCAAAATGCAATATTTTCGTATACAAAAGTAATATCAGCGGAAGAAAGTTCTGGAAGAAGTCCGGCTGGGGCATAAGAACAGATTTGCTTGTCCTGCAAAAGAAAGTCTCCTAAACAGCGCTGGCCAGCAGATTGAAGAAACCCGGCAGGTCGCGGTAATCGTTAACCCAGTACTTCACGCCGTTCTGTTCAAGCACCTGCTTGTTACCCACTCCTACAAAGGGCATACCGATATTAGAGGCGGTTTTCAGGTCCCAGATACCATCGCCGACGCTGATGACGCTGTCAAAATTTGAGACGCCGTAAACAGACTTTGCCTTGGTAACCGCTATGTCTATCAACTCTTCCCTGGTAAAACATTCCGCGCCTGAAGCGATGCAGTATTTCTTGTAAGGTATCTTAGCGAATTCAAGCTTAAACGCCGCCCCGTCCGCGAAACTTCCGGTCGCGATAGCGGAAGCGAATTCGCTCTTTCTGAGAAGTTCCGTCATCATATTTGAAGCGCCCGGCACTTCCGAGAACTCTCCCGGCCGCTTTTTTGACCTTTCTTTCAGGTTTGACAGGAACGCGTCGCGCATATCCGAAATCTCTCTTTTCCTCGGGACTTTCCCTGACTTCGCGCGGAGTATCTGATCAAGAATTGATATGGCAGTGACATTCTTGTAGTGAGACCAGTCAGTATCTATGTCTTTAATATTGAAGACATAGTTTACGGCCTGGAGGAAGCAATCCTGATCCGTTCTGCCTGTATTAGTCAGGGTGTTATCAACATCAAAGATCACTAGTTTCATCAGAGGTTATTTTTCCTTTTTAAGTATTTCGAGGGCTGCAAGGGCCGCCGCAAGGTTCATCGTTATGTCGTTCTTGTCGAAATTAACGCCGAACGCCTTATGGATTGCTTCAATCTGTTTTTTTCTCCAGATTGTTTTTCCGAACTTCTTCAGAAGCTGCTCGTTGGCCTCGACATTTGTGGTAGTTCCGTAACGCTCCACCGCTTTCAGCGTTGCAAGCTTCACGTATGGGTGGTCAAATTTTATCTTCATTGATTTAGTATAACATACTCCTGCGGCTACTTAGTGTTGATTTTTGAAAAATCGCCGAGCTTGAGGAACATCGCGCTGATGAACGCGAGAAGCGCGAGGCGGTTCTCTTTTATCACAGGGTCTTTATCCATTACCATTACACCCGTAAAGAATCCGTCTATCTTGCCGGTCAGGCCGTTAAGAAGCGTGAAAGCTTCGCTGAACTTTAAAACTGAGAGCAGAGCGCCGAACTCTTTTTCGATTCCCTTTGCCGATTCAAAAAGAGCCTTCTCCGAAGCGTCTTTGAATAGTTCAGGACGTACAGCTGAGGGTTTCCCTTCTTTGGGTATAATGTTTATAACCCGCGAGAAAGTGACTATGGTATTGCTGAAACCGTCGGCCTTAGCGAGACCGTCTAGGACTTCAGCGCGCTTGAAAGCTTCGGAAATATTGCTGCAGTCCGTAGCCAAGACAGCATTTACTAGGTCATAGCGCAGGCCTTTCTCGCGCAATATCACATCCATCCTGCCCTTGAAGAACTCCAGTATATCGCCTTGAATCTTCCCCTCGCCGCCTTTGACCTTCCCGCCATAGGTTTCCAGCGAGAAGTGCACAAGCTCTTTCACGGAAAGATCCAGGTTGAACTTTAATATTTGATTTATGACGCCGAGCGTGCTTCTTCTGAGCCCGTAAGGATCCTGGGAGCCTGTCGGTACCAGCCCTATGGCAAAACACCCGCTGATGGTGTCAATACGGTCTAAGATGCTTAACACCCTCCCGGTAACCGTCTGGGGAAGAGCGTCCCCCGAGAATTTCGGGAGATAATGCTCCGCGATAGCCGCGGCCACTTCCGCATCCTCGCCGTCAACCTTGGCGTACTCCCTGCCCATGATGCCCTGAAGTTCAGGGAATTCCCTTATCATATCTGTCACCAGGTCAGTCTTGCAGAGTTCAAGCGCCCTGTTTATCTTTACGACGTTTGAACCCGGAAATGACGCCGAGGCCTTCGCGTAAAGGGCCTTAATCCTTTCAATCTTCTCGTACAGGCTTCCAAGTTCAACCTGAAAGACCACATTTTTTAGCTTTACAATCCTGTCGCCGAGGCGCGTCTTTTTATCCTCGTTAAAAAAGAAGGCCGCGTCCTCAAATCTGGCGCGCAAAACCCTTTCGTTTCCCTCTTTGACTATCTCATTATGCAGTTTTGAGCCGTTCCTGATGCAGATAAAATACGGCAACAACCGGCCCGATGAATCCAGCACCGGGAAATATTTTTGATTCTTCTTCATCACCTCTATAAGCAGCTCGCCCGGCAGTTCCAGGTATTTTTTGTCAAAGGTCCCAAGTATCCCGGACGGGAACTCGACAAGGTTTGTTATTTCTTCCACAAGGTCTTCGTCAAGCAGGGCTCTTCCGGGAATCCCTGACAGCGCGTTCTTGACTTCCTCAAGCACCTGCTCTTTCCTTTCTTCAAAAGATGCTGTTACTGAGAGCTTCTTCAGGATGTCCTTGTATTTCGCGGGATCGGAAATCGCTTCCGGTTTAGGGCTAAGAATCCTGTGCCCAAAAACCTTGTTTGACGAAACAACATCAGAGTATTCGACCCTTAGAACTTCTTTCCCGAAAAGGCAGAGAAGCGAACGGACAGGGCGCACAAATCTTGAGTCGCCGGACCATTTCATTGCCTTTGCCCAGTTTATTGCGGCTATCTGCCTGCTTATAATCTCAGGGAGGATTACTTCTGTTTTACGCCCTTTCTCAACTTTTATTATGAAAAGATACTCGCCTTTGGGCAGTATTTTGAACTTTATGTCTGCAACTTCAACACCGTTAGTCTTTGCGAAACCAAGCGCAGCCTGGGTCGGTTTTCCTTCCGCGTCATAGGCAATGCGTTTAGGCGGCCCCATTACTTCACTTGCTGACTCTTTCTGCCCCTCCGAGACTGACAAAAAGAGGACTCCTATCCTTCTCGGTGTTGCAAATATTTCCACAGCACCGGTCTCAATCTTCGCATCATCAAGAGATTTTTTTATACCCGCGGCAAACTGCTCCGAGGCGCCTTTCAGCTGCCCCGCAGGAATTTCCTCAACCCCTATTTCAACCAGCAGGTCTTTCATTATCGCTCCGTTTTTTGTTTCGCTTTACGTTATGAACGTTATGAACGTTATAAACCTTATGAACCTTATTAACTTTTCTCTTCCTTTACTTCTATACTCTTCGCATAAGCCACAGCACATTTTCTGGCTATATTCCTTACCCTTCCTATGTAATTTACTCTCTCAGTTACGCTTATAGCTCCTCTTGCATCCAGCAGGTTGAAGGTATGCGAGCATTTGAGCACGTAATCATAGGCCGCCAAAGGAAGGTTCACTTTCACCAGTTCGTTCGCTTCTTTCTCATACATATTAAACAGGTTGAGAAGCATATCCACATTGGCGTGTTTGAAGTTATGGTTTGAGAACTCAACTTCATCCCTGAAATGGATATCGCCGTACTTAACGCCATTCACCCAGTCAATGTCATAGATGCTGTTCTTTTTTTGAATGAACATAGCAATTCTCTCAAGTCCGTAGGTTATTTCGCAAGTCATCGGTGAAAGATCCACGCTTCCCATCTGCTGAAAATAAGTAAATTGCGTTATTTCAAGTCCGTCGAGCCTTACTTCCCAGCCCAGACCCCATGCTCCGAGCGTCGGGGATTCCCAGTCATCTTCAAGGAACCGGATGTCATGTTCTTTCTGAATAATTCCGAGTTCCGCAAGGCTCTTGATATAGACATCCTGTATATCTGCGGGAGAAGGCTTTACAATGACCTGATACTGGTAGAATTTCTGGAGGCGGTTCGGGTTCTCTCCGTATCTGCCGTCCGTCGGCCGCCTGGAAGGCTCAACATAGGCAAATTTTGCCGGCTGTTTTCCCAGAACTCTGAAGAAGGTGGCAGGATTAGACGTGCCGGCTCCCTTTTCGATATCATATGGCTGGACGATTACGCACCCGTAATCTGACCAGAATTTATTCAGCTTGAAAATAATCTCCTGGAAGTTCATCTTTCGCAGACTCTCCGTTTAATCGATTTTAGTCATTGATTATATTACTGCTGCCGGCCTTTTACGATACTGCCTCTATTCTACGGTAAAAGACACTTTAGCAGGGGTTTTCAGAGCGTTTCCCCACATATCCAGCGCCGAAGTGTCCACTGACAAAGTGTACTTTACACCGGGCTTGAAACTCTCGGAATGCTTAAGAACACAGTAAGGAACGCCATTCGTATCTTCCCGCCATACCGTCTCAAATACTATTTCCGGAGAGAGCTTTATCGCTTTGCCCGCGGAAACCCTGTCTGCCGCCGTGTTAAAGAATACATACGGATAGGCGCGTGCCAGCACATTCTTCTCGCCGTCTTTTGGCCAGCAAGACGCCACATTAAAAAGCGAAGTCTTAAACTCCAACATATAATCCGCTGCAAGATTCGCGCCGCTGCGGCTTTTGACCGTTTTCGCAATTGTTACAGTAAACTCAGCGCCTGCCGGAATAGGATCCAGACAGGTGAGAACAAGCTGATTACTCCTGTCTTCCCCTACGGTGAACTTAAACTTTCCTTCCGGAGATATTTTAATCGCGTCTTTGAAACTTTCAGCATCCAGAGAAGAGTTAAAATTGATCACGATATTTTTTTCAAGCGGTGAATGATCCTTAAAATTCATTGCCGGCTTGCTGCCGGTAACTTTTAAACCGGACTTTGCTTCTTCCGCGGAATCTTTTGCCTCCGCCGCGCCCGGCTTCAGGACGGCAGGCTCCTGAACTTCATTTTTCAAAGCAGGATGAACAGCCGGCGGGACAGATTGGTCAACCACAGCGCCTTCCGGGATTTTTGTCCCGGTGAGCTCCCTCTGGTCTTCAGCGCTATCCGCCGGTTTATTGATAAGCAGTATGCAAAATATCAAAGCGGAAATTGCAAATAATGATATGCTTATTATTTTTCCGGTGTTTTTCACGATATTAAGAATTATACCAGAAAGGCGCGGGGTTTGCCATTAAAGAAACAGCAGCAGAAAAATGCTGCTTGATTACACAGATTAGGAAAGAGATTACGCAGATTAAAGAGCAAAACCGATATTCATCAAACAAGAGCGAGGTCGAGCTGGCGTTTGTCGAGGTCTGCCTTAATAACCTTCACCTTGACCGGGTCTCCCAGCCTGTACTTCTTTTTCTTATTGCGGCCTATAAGGCACCAGTTCTTCTCATCAAAAGAGTAATAATCATCGCCTATGGAACTGATATGGACGAGTCCTTCCAGCATAAAATCGTTTATCTCAACGAACATGCCGTAGCCCTGCACGCCGCTGATAACGCCGGCGTAAGCCCGCGCGGGGAAATTCCTGATTAGCTGTATCTTTTTTATCTTAACGACATCTTCCTCGGCCCTCTCGGCTTTCCTTTCTGTCTCCGAACAATGTTTTGCTATATTGACGAGCCGGTTGACATCGACTTTCTCACCGTTAATCGCGTTCTTTATGAGCCTGTGAACCGCAAGGTCCGGGTAACGTCGTATGGGAGAAGTGAAATGCGAATAGAACTTCTTTGCAAGCGCGAAGTGTCCTTTAGCTTCCGTCGAATAAATGGCGAGCTTGAGAGAGCGCAAAGCCAGCTTATTGACTATCGCTTCCTCCGGAGTACCTTTGACCTTTGCGAGCAGGGCCTGAATGACTTTTGGCGGCAAGTCCTCCGGCGGTTTGAACGCGTAGCCAAGCTTGTTCACAAATCCCGCAAGCTCCGTAATATCCTCAAACTCCGGGACCTCGTGGATCCTGTAAATATTCTTCAGCCCTTTTCTAAATATATGAAGTGAAACGACTTCATTCGTGAGAAGCATGAACTCCTCTATCAGACGGTGAGCCCAGTTGCGCTCAACCCGGATAACACGGAGCGGCACATCTTTGTCGTCAACTATGACTTTTGATTCAGGGAAATTAAAATCAATGCTCCCGTCAGCGTAGCGCCTGTCGTTTAGGAGTTTGGCCAGGACAAGCATCCTATCAAGATCGCCGGTTATATCATTGTATTCAGATCGGAGCGCCGCGTCCTTAGCCTCTACTATGGCCGACACCTTAGTGTAAGTCATCCTGCGCTTAGACTTGATGACGCTCCTAAATATTCTGTGGGATTTCACCGAACCGTCAATGCCAATGCGCATAGAGACAGAAACTGCAAGCCTGTCTACATCCGGCTTCAAGCTGCACATCTCGTTGCTCAGCGCTTCCGGCAGCATAGGAATAACGGTTCCCGGTAGATAAACGCTGTTACCGCGGATAAAGGCCTCTTTATCAAGCGCAGTACCTTCCTTTACGTAATGCGAAACATCTGCTATATGCACTCCGAGTTCGTACTCGCCGTTATTTTTCATTTTCACGGAGACCGCGTCGTCAAAGTCCTTCGCGTCTTCACCGTCTATCGTGAAGATTACTTCATCCCTAAGATCTACTCTTTCTCTGTATTCTTCTTCGGGTATCGGTACAGCGGACTCCCTAGCCTGTTCAAGCGCCTCGGGAGAGAATATCTCCGGCAATCCGTACTGCCGGATAACAGCCTTTACATCGACTTCAGGGTCATTTTTATAACCCAGTATTTCTGTTATCCTGCCTTCGGGATTTCGCCCTTTGCCCGGCCATTCCGTTATTTCTACGACCGCTTTCTGGCCGCTTTTTATGTCCATAGACAGTTCTTTTGGTATATAAACATGATGCCAGATCTTTTTTTCATCCGGCACAACAAACCCGAAGAACTTATCAGCTTCAAATGTTCCGACAATTGTTGTGTTCGCGTGTTCAAGCACCCTGACCACGTCACCCTCGTTGCCTCTAGGCCCGCGGGACATCCTGACAATAACCTTGTCGCCGTGCATGGCGCCGTTCATATTATTGCCGTGCACATAGATATCCTCGCCCTCCTCGTTTTCAGGGCGCACAAAACCGAAACCCGCGGTGTTTCCAAGCATCTTGCCGGTGACAAGGTTCTTTTTGGTTGGAAGTCCGAAGAGATCATCCTGAAGACGTATTACGGAGCCTTCTTTGATAAGGGAATCAATGAATTTCTTGAACCTGCTGCGGTCGGATTTTTTAATGTCGAAGTGACGGCGCAGCGCGTGAATATCTACGGGCGTCTTTTTTGTGGAAAGGTACTTTAGGAAAGATTCTTCGTTGGTTATCATATTTTTTTGGTGCGGAAGGGGGGATTTGAACCCCCACTCCCGTGAAGGAACTAGAACCTGAATCTAGCGCGTCTGCCAGCTCCGCCACTTCCGCACGATGTTTCTGCATTATAACAAATAAATGCCGGCCATTCTACCTGTAAAATATTGTCATTACGGGTCAAATAGGCATATTCCGGACTTCAAGACCTTATAACAATGGTTCCGGTAATTCTGTCATGAAAAGCCGACTTCTCTTTGCCGAGCGCCGCCAGAAACCCGGAGAATAAAAAAAGGGCGCTTATCCAGTAGGAGAACGCCCGCGCAAGAGCAACTCCGCCGCCCGCCTTTTTTCCGGAGAGAACCGTCACTTTAATTTTGAGAAGCATCTTTCCTATTGTCTGACCGCTTGAAGCCGTAAAGTACCAAAAATATATTACAAAAAGCAGGAAAAATGTAATTAAGTTATTTTCAGGGGTTCCATACATGCTGAAATTAAAGAGAATATCGGCAATCAGCAAAATAACAATGTCTATCAGAAAGGCCAGAGCTCGCGGAACAAAAGTCGCCCTGACCAAAGCAGGCTTTACCTCTGAGTCCCGGAGAACCAATATTTCATTTCCGCAGGCGCCGCAGAATTTTGAACCGGAAGTATTAAAAGCGCCGCAATTATTGCAATTCATTGGATTACCTCATAATAACCGGTTTGGGAATAGAGAAACGAAAGTACACCGCGATTGAGCCTTCCTATTTTCTAATTTTGATTGCTCAATTGCTCTGTTTTTTTGCCGAAGGCAAAAAAACTTGGGGTGGCTGACGGGATTTGAACCCGCGACATTCAGATCCACAATCTGACACTCTAACCAACTGAGCTACAGCCACCATAAATGCGATTGCTAATTGCTTATTTCTAATTGCTAATTAAAGCAAGTGATTATAACAGAAAAAGCGGTCAAAAAGCAAGTCAGACGGAATTCAACCGGTTTGGCTGAGTTTTACTGCCGCAAAGAGCGCGGCAACAAGAACAACCGCGTACAACGCCCCTGACATAACCGGTGACAAGAGTGTGACCGCAAAACCTGCGGTACCAAGCAGAGCAGCAGCCGAATAGGAGATAAAAAGGACCTGCCTGAGGGATAAACCTGCCCGCCTCAGTCTTAGAGGGAAGTGATCCGGACTCCCGTAATAAACAGGCTTGCCCAGCCTCCATCTCATGAACATCACAAAGAGCGTGTCAAAGAGCGGCACACCCAGTATCAAAAGCGGAGAAAAGACCGCGATACTATTCTTGTAGCTGTAGCTTTCAGTCATTGATAGCGCCGCAAGCATAAAGCCTATAAAAAGGCTTCCGGCGTCTCCCATGAATATCTTTGCCGGCGGGAAATTGAAGATCAAGAAACCCAGACAGGCCCCCGCGAGCGCAAGTGAAGCTGTGGGAGAGAAAATCCTTCCGTACGACAGTCCGAGCGAGAAGAACACAAGGCAAGCGATTAAAGCAACACCTGAAGAGAGTCCGTCCATAATATCCAGAAGATTAAAAGCGTTAGTTATTCCGACAGTCCAGAGCACGGAAACTATGATGTTAAGCGCGGTGTTTCCGAGAAAATCCACCCTGATACCGGATAAGACCAGGACAATAGCCGCGCAGGTCTGGACAAAGAACTTTACCGGCACGCTGAGTTTTCTTAGATCATCTATCAGCCCCAGCGCGAATATCATCCCGCTTCCAAGAAGCAAACCGTGAAAACCGGTCAATTTTCCACGGCTTACAATGAACAGCACGCCAAGAAAAGAAAGGAATATCGCTACCCCCCCGAAATACGCAACGGGAGCTGAATGCGCCTTAAGGTTCTTGTCAGGGCGGTCAACAATTCCTAATTTAAGCGCAACTGCCCTGACAGCGGGAGTAAGTAACAGTGAAATAGCAAGCGCTCCGGCAAAAACCTTTATGTATTTTACGATATCCACTTAAACAACTCCCAGCCCGAGATTTTTTTCCGCTTCATTAGTAACCTGCGTTTAGCGAGCGCTGTTCCGGCTCCCTTAAAGGCTTCAATAAAACCATAAGTGGCCTTAATATCGAAAAACAATAAATAGCACAGGAACGCGAGTTCAAAGATAAATAGAACCGGGAAAAAGACCAGCAGCAGTGGAAGAGGAAAAGCTTTCAGCAGGACCAGATAGCGGTTCCTAACCAGCGTTCTGCGGAGGTTTAGAGGTTTCCCTGGGAATGCGTACCTGCGCGACAGGGCTCTCTCTTCTTTATTCACGCTTCCGCCCCTCTCGTGCTTTGCGATTGCCCCCGGCACAAAGAAGGCCTTCCAGCCGAGCAGGTTGGCCCTCATACCAAGATCAAGGTCTTCATAATACATAAAGAGGCTTTCGTCAAAAACCTTGCCTTCTTCCTTCAAATCTTCAAGCATCCGCTTAGAGTACAGGCCTGCAGCCCCGCAAGCGGTAAAGACAGGCCCGGCAGAATAGCGGTTCTCATCTCTCTCGCAGTAACCCCTCTCTTTCGGCTTGAGCGATTTGCCGAGGAACTGACCGGCGGAATCGATCAGCGTTTCATTATTAAGCTTCAGTATCTTTCCCGAGAAAATACCGGCCCGCTCCGTTTCAAAATTCCCGTCTTTCATAATCTGTTCAACGAAGAGCCTGTCAAGAAGAACATCGGAATTCAGCAGGAGAATGTATTCACCTGTACAACATGCCAGGCCTGCGTTCGCAGAAGCCGTAAACCCTCTGTTTTCCAAAAGCAAAAGAGGGTTCAGCCCCGAGAAGTGCTCTTTAAGCAGTAAAACGGAATTGTCAGTTGAGGCCGAATCCACTATTACTATTTCGAGCGGCTTCTCAGTCTGTTCGACAACAGATCTGATGCATTCTTCCAGCAGCCTCGCGCAATTAAAATTTACTATGACGGCGGAATAAGTTCTCACTTGAACTCCAGCAGGGCTCGCTCATAATCAGTATTCACATAAGGCAGCAGCGACTTTTGGGTCTGTATGGCCCTTTCTTTGAGGACTTTCGCGCCTTTTTCCTTGCCCATAATTGAATAAAGCAGGCTGAGTTTGCGGCAGCCGGCTGCGTATTTTGGCTCTATCAGGATAGACCTTTCCAGCAGAGCCGCGCAGCCGGCCCTGTCATTCATTGCGTATTTGACATCCGCAAAATCGCTCATAATCAGCGGGTCAAACGGAGAACGAGCGCAAGCCTCTGAGAATGCGGCCAGCGCTTCTTCCTTCATGAAATTCGCCGCGTATAACCTTCCGAGATGGCGCGGATAGTAGGGGTCAAACCTGTCGAGTGCGCAGGCTGACTTGAATTCCTGTTCCGCAAGAATACGTACCGTAGGATCCTTTAGTCCGCCTTTTCCGAGCAGAAACGCCGCGTAAGCATCAGCGTATTCAGCGGAGAGCGGATCCAGCACGCGGGCCGCTTTTATGAAACCTTCCTTAGCGTAGGACTCCGCTTTTTTCGATTCCCTTTGCGACAGTTCCGCAAGCGCGGAAAAAACAGGGATTATTGCCGCAAGAATAAGGAAAGCTGACATAAGGAACGGCAACTTGCCTCCGAGAGCCAGCGGTTTATTTTCATGGGCCCCGCAGGAAAAACCGGCAAGGGCTCCTGTCAGTATAAGTAGCGGCATAAAATGCAGGTTAAAATCTACCAGAGCGTGCACAAAAACAGCCGAGAGTGCCATCGCGCTCCCGGACAGAAAAAGCGTGCCTCTTCCGCGGGAAGCGCCAAATGCCTTCCAGGCGGATAAAAGCACCAGAAAAACAAGGCACAGAAGCAGCAGACCGCCGGGAACGCCGGTCTCGGAGAAAAGCTGAAGGTATTCATTATGAGCGAAATCGGTATTTCTCTCGTATCTCGAAATAGCGACATTAACCGGAAACTTATGCTGCCAGTACGCGCCCCCGAAACAGCCTATTCCAAATCCGGTCAAAGGCTTTTCCCTGACCATAGAGAGGGCGCTTTTGTATATCCCGGCTCTTTCAAAAGCAAGCGGATCAGAATTTCCTTTCTCGGCAAACCTGTCCGCCAGACCTCCGGGGAGCACCAGGGCCGCCGCGGCAAAGACCAGAATTGAGAGCGTCGTAAAGAAGCGGATCCGCTCGCTAAGCAGATCTTTAGCTACAAGCACGGCGGACTGAATCATGAAAAGGGTGAAAACCGCGGCAAGAGACATAAGCGCTCCTCTTGACCCTGTCAGGACCGCTCCTAAGGAACAAAGAAGCACCGCTGCATTCTTTAAATTAAAGATGCTGCCGCCGGAATATACATAAGGCAGGCAGAGCGTCGCGCAAGCTACAAGAAAACCGCCGAGCAGGTTCCTGTTTGGGAAGAATATTTCCGCGCCTTCCGCCCCTCCCGAAAACTGCGGGAAAATGAATACAAGCGAAAGAATAATACCAAGCCTGGCGGCAAAACCGGCGGCTCTTTCTCCGAAGACAGCGCTCCCTCGCATTGACCAACCGAGAATAAAAGCGCAGGCCAGGCAGGCAAATCTTGACAGTTCAGCAAGAGACTTTCCGGTATTTTTTGAGGCAAAGAGCGAGAATACGAGTATAACCGAGAACCATAGCGCCGCGTAAACAGTTTTTCCGGCGGGGAACTCTCTTTTTTCAATAAAACATATTGCAGTACCTATCGTCAAAAGAACAGCGGAAACAGCAAGATTTATTGCGTGCTCTTTTCCAAGAACTATGGAAGCTATCAGAGCCAGCCCAATGATTATAGCGGGATAACCGCGCGCGCTCGGGAAAGAATAACTTAAACGCCCTGTTTTATAGAGCCCTGCCGCCGCAATAGCCCCCGCGCAAACAAAGAAAATAGATGTATTCTGCAGGTAGTTTGAATCTATGTCCATAAAACCATGAATAAGGAAAGCTGCGCAGGCGCCAAGCAGGCCCGCAAGCAAAGTTCTGTTCTTGCCTTCCTTTATAGCCGCCGCGGCCGCCGGCGCTTTCAACAGAGGAAACAAAAACAGCAGCAGCATCGAGAGTCCGAAGACGCCATATTCAAGCAGAAACTGCAGATACATATTGTGCGGATAAAGCACCCCTGAAACGGAAAAACGCTTGAATATACCGGCTCCTCCGCCATGAAGCCCCGCATTACCGAATATCTTCAAAGCGTCCCGCCAATAGCGCAGCCTTCCAAAAAAAGGATTATTGGGATTTGAAATATCAACAAGCTCCGGTTTTAAGAGATAGCAGAACAGGACCAACGCTGCGGCAAGAGCCGCGGTAAAGATTATAGTCTTTTTATTTAATCCGGCTCGAATCAGGAGAAAAACCGAAATTCCGGCTGCGGACGAAAGCGCACCGCCGAACGAACGAGTCAAAACAAGCATCACTGCCGCTGCTGCAACCGAGACGATACCAAGAATCTTTGATTTTTTCCCTTCAGCGGCAAAACAGAGAGCCAGAGAGGGCGGAAGAATCATTGCGACATAACCCGCGTACACATTGGAATTAATAAAAGCTGAAAATACTCTCATTTCCGATATATTTTTAATAAGTTCTCCGCGAACTATGCTGTTGGCTCCGGCCGCTTCGGCGATAAGAGCCGTGTTGGACCATGAACCAAAACCGAACAAATACTGATATGCTCCTATTAAAGCGGCTGCAAGAGCCGAGAGTGAAAGCGTTACCGCAAGCAAAGTCAGGTCTTCGGTTTCTGTGATGGTAAAGCAGGCGAGCACAAACAGCAGCAGGTATATCACCCATGACACTTCCGGGGCTCCTATTACGCCTTTTCCCGAGATTACCGCAAAAACCGCCGGCAGGCAGCAAATCAGCGCAGCGGGCAGGATAGCGTTCCAGTCCCTGCCGGCAACGAAGCCGGAAAAGCTAGCAACAATCATGTAGCAGGAAAAAAGAAGGATGACGGCGGCGAAGGCAGACCAGAACAACAGAGGATTCACGGCCGCGCCGCAAAATGGCAGGCAGAAAAGAATACCGAGGAAGCTTAACTTAAAGGCTTTGACCATTTTTTGCCGGGTTACTTCTTGACTTTCTTGAGAGTGTACAGAGCTGCCTGAAGTCCCAGGATGTAGCTCTCTTTTCCGAAGCCGTACACGCCTCCGGCAGCCACCGGAGCGATAAAAGATTTATGGCGGAATTTTTCCCTTCCAAATACATTCGAGATGTGGACTTCAACAGCCGGTATCTTGACGGCGGCAAGACAGTCTCTGATTGCAACACTTGTATGCGTATAGGCCGCCGGATTTATTACAACTGCATCCGCCCATTTTTCAGACTGCTCCTGAATTATATTAACAATCTCGCCTTCAAGGTTTGCCTGGAATATCCTGAGTCTCGCGCCAAGTTTCTTGGCCGCTTTTTTCAGCTCGCTATTTATATCTTCCAGCGTGCATTTTCCGTAAATCTTCGGCTCGCGTTTTCCCAACAGGTTAAGGTTTGGGCCGTGTATGATTAGAATGTTTTTCGACATCATTCCTCCGTGCCTACGGCACTAACCCCAGTATTTTTGCGGAGTTTTCATAGAAATAGATATGTAAGTCCCTTTGGCTGAAACCATATGACATGAGCTTGTTGGTCCACCAAATATCATCAATGCCATAAATTTCCCCTGCGTTGTCAGTGCCGTACAAAAGCTTCTCCCTGGGCATGCTTTTCAATCCCGGCATATCATTCTCGAATACCCATCGTCCCCAGCCCGGGCAGGTATCTGCGTACGCGTTTGGAAGCCTGGAGGTCAGAACAATTGTTTCCAGGTAAGTCGCTCCTCCGCCGAAATGAGCAAATATGAACTTTACCTTTGGGTGGCGCCTTGCAGGAACCTCAAAGTGGAACGGGCTCGCTCCTTCAAGTGAAGACAGTCTCATAGACGGGTTATTATCGTTAGGCCCCAGCCAGCCGCAGTGAGAAAAAACAAGCATGTTTCTCTTTTCAAGCTCCTGCCAGATCGGCTCGTACTTATCATCGTTCGGGTCAAAACCACAGTTCGGGAAGAGCTTAATTCCCATGCAACCCTTATCAGAGTATTTCTTAATTAAATCAAGTGATTTTTCTACACCTAATGCAAAATTAACACATACTGTCCCAAAGAATCTGCCCGGATGGTTTTTGACAGCCTTGACCACTTCATCGTTCGAAGTCGTATCTTTGAAACCATAATCCCAGCCTGCTTCATCCAGTCCATGGACCAGACCGGCTGCGACATTATGCTTATCCATAACTTTGAGATATTTCTCCAAGCCAGGATCATCACACTTTGGATGCAGATGAATATCAATTTTCATAATCATTTCAAAAAACTCCTTTGCCTAATATTTCTCGGCAGGATAAGAACCCAAAATCTTAAAGTACTGACATTCGGCCGAGAGTTCTTCTAGAGCCTTCTTCACGCTCTTGTCTTCCCTATGACCCTGCATATCAATAAAGAAGTAATACTCCCAGGCTTTTTTTCTTGAAGGCCTGGATTCTATGCTCGTCAGATTTATCAGATTCTTTTTGAACGGCATCAGCATCGTGTAAAGAGCGCCCACCTTGTCCTTGATTGAGCAGAGAACGCTTGTCTTATCGTTTCCGGTGCGTTCAGCCGCGCGTTTGCCGATAACCAAAAACCTGGTAATATTGTTTGAAATATCCCCTATATTCTTCGCGAGTATAGCCAGGCTGTAAATATCAGCGGCCAGCGTATTGGCGATAGCGGCGCCTCCTTTCGTCTTTGCCGCAAGACGGGCTGCTTCAGCTGTAGTCGAAACCTCAACTATATCGGCGGCAGGCAGTTTCTCTTCAATCCACTTTCTTGACTGTGCCAGCGGCTGAATGCCGGTGAAAAGTTTCTTGACTTTATTTATGGACTCTTCATTGCTCAGTAGATTATGGGCTATTTTGAGATAGACCTCGGCGCAGATACTGAGGGGAGAATCAACGAACATATCAAGGGTGTAATTGACCGCGCCCTCAGTAGAATTTTCTATAGGAACCACTCCGAAATCCGACCGGCCTGAATCTATCTCTTCAAATATATCGGATATTGTCCTGCTGTTTACGAACCTTACGGAAGACCCGAAATGTTCCTGCGCGGCAAGATGAGTGAAACTTCCTTCAGGACCCCAGTAAGCGATCTTGATAGGCGCCTGCAGCGACCTTGAGGCCGAAAATATCTCCCTGTATACGGACTTCAATGATCCGGAAGGGAACGGGCCTTTGTTCTTTTCCCCGAGCGAATTCAGAATCTCGGCTTCGCGGTGGGGAACATATATCTCATTTGACGCGCCTGTTTTATACTTTTTAACAGCGAGAGAGAGACTGGCCCTGTCGTTAAGGAGCTTCAGGATGTTATGATCGATAGAATCAATTCTTTTTCTTATTTTCTTTAGGCTCATTCCTTTTCCTTTTGGAGACCGGGTTCGTCCCGAAGAACGAATCAGGCATCCCAGCTTTGTTTCCCTGACACGCTTTCCGAGCTACAAAGCTTAAACCCGGAGCGCTTTACGGTAAACTCTTCATTTTCCGCAAGCAGCGCCGTTTCCCCAAAAAATCCCAGGTTCTGGCTTTACCAGCGCCTCATGTTGCTCATTATACCTGCCAATATTACGCGCCTCTGATACTTTTATATTTTGGCGGTCTTTAGAACAAGTTCTTTCACGCTGCCGGGATAAATGGTGTCAACAATTTCCTGGTCCATCCTTTTAATCCTTCTGGAAAGTGACCTTATGAGTTCAACCAGGAGCTTTGTGGCAAAATCGTAATTCGTCTTATATAGATTGTTAAAATCTGCGAGTGAAAGCCGGAAAAGAACACAATCAGTGTACGCGCTGGCTGTCGCCTCACTCTTGCCCTTAAAGAGCGCCATTTCGCCAAATAACTCGCGCTCGCGGATCAGTTCCAGAACCTCTTCTTTATTAGCGGCTATGTTTGACTTCTTGGTTATGCTTACCTTACCCTTTGCGACTGCATAGAAGTAATTATTCTCGCGGCCTTCCGTGTAAATGATCTCGTTTCTTTTAAAGTTCATTTCCTTGCAAATTCCCCTAAGAATAATGGCTTCTTCGTGAGTCAGGAATTCAAAGTGCTTCAAACCGCGCATCGCGGAAACATCATCCACGACAGTTTTCAATCTCTTGAAATCATCCGGCGCCAAGTCTATAAACTCAAGACCCGCGGCAAATCCTTCCGGGAAACTCCTAACAGCGATGACCTTAGCCATAAGGCCGTTAAAATTCGAACCTTCTCGTATATTGAAAGAAACAGCCGTCTTCATACCAAGCGGCAAATATACTTCCGTCGTAATGCCTATGCCGCCTGTACTGACACTGGTCATGCGGCCTTTCATTTTCCTGCCCGATGCAAGTTCTGTTATTTTTACATCACGGCTAAGAGTGACTGCGGCACGGTCATATTTACGTTTTTCATTTATCTTCATTTTTTGGCAAGCCAATCATTTTATCACTTATTCCGTCAGGGTAAAGGATGTCCACGAGTTCCTGGTTCATGCTCTTAATCCGCCTGGAGAGCGCTTTTATGAATTCCACCAAAAGTTTGGTGGCTAGTTTGTGGTTCTGGTCGTAAAGTTTGTTGAAATCATCTACCGTAAGCCGAAAGAGCACGCAGTCAATGTGCGCTTTAGCGGTTGCCGTGCTCTTGCCTTTAAACAACGCCATTTCTCCGAAAAATTCGTGTTCACGGATAAGCTCAAGAATCTCTTCCTTGTTACCGTCGATATTTGACCGCTTGGTTATACTGACTTTTCCCTTTGCCACGGCATAGAAAGAATCGCTCTCGGAGCCTTCTGTAAAGATGGCTTCGTGTTCCTTGAATTTTAGCTCTTTGCAGATACTCCTTAAGGCAAGCGCCTCTTCATGCGTAAGCCCTGCAAATAGTTTAAGTTCCCGCATTGCGAACACATCATTCACAACCGATTCAAGGCTGGCCGAAACTTCCGGTGAAATTTCGATAAACTCAAGCCCTGCCGCAAAACCGTCTGTCAAATCTTTAACCGTTAGGACTTTTGCAACCAGGTCTTTATAATCCGCGCCCTCGCGTATTTTAAAAGATACCGCGACCTTTTTGCCGAGCGGCAGGTAGACATCCAGGGTTATGCTGACTCCTCCTGTGCTGACACTTGTCATACGGCCCATCATCTTGCGTCCCGTGGAAAGTTCGGTAACCTCCACGTCTCTGCTGAGCCTTATGCGCGCGTGCTTTCTGCGTTCACGACCGCTCTCTTCAGTCATATTACACTCCCGCCTGAACAGGCTATGCCTTTAAATCTTTTTAAACCCGCCCGTAAAATATTATATATTATTCCATTAAAAACCGCTTCTGTGAGCTAAGGCTTCCTGCCTTCATTAACATCTCTTATCGGGGTTTCAGAGAACAGCAAGTCAACCATTTCCTGGTTCATGTTTCTGAGCCGTCTGGCCAGCGTCTTTATAAATTCCACGAGTATCCTTACCGCCAGCTTATGGTTCTCATTGTCAAGTTTGTTGAAATCGTCCACAGTGAGAACAAACAGCACGCAATCGCTGTGGGCTATCGCGTTGGCGCTTCTTTTTCCTTCGTTAAAAAGCGCCATCTCGCCGAAGAACTCGCTCTCCCTTATAAGCGCGAGGACTTCATCGTTCTTAGCGTCAATATTTGATTTCTTTGTTATTCTTACCTTTCCGTTCATAACTGCGTAAAACGAGTCCCCTTCCGAACCTTCAGTAAAGATGACATCTTCCGCCTTGTACTTTACATCCTTACCCATTTCCTTCAGGGAGATGGCTTCATCATGCGATATATTGGTAAAAAGCTTGATTCCTTTGAGAAAATAAATATCATTAATAACATTTTCTATGCTCTCTCTTGCTTCGCCGGTGATATTAAGGAATTCAATGGCTATCTGAAATGAATCCTGGAGATCCTGCACGCGGATTACACTTGCTGTGATGTCTTTAAGTTCCGCGCCTTCCCTGAGTTTGAAAGACAAAGAAATCTTCTTCCCGAGCGGGATGAAGGTGTCAAAAGTAATGCTGGCGCCGCCGGCGCTAACATTAGAAATGACACCGTTAATGACCTTCCCTGAATCGGAGATCACTACTTCGGCTGTTCGAATGAGCCTTGCACGCCGGTATTTTCGCCGTTCATGCCATTCTTCGTCTGCCATGTCCCGTTCCCCAGTACTTCATTTATTTCTTCCAATCTTGGTAATTCCATCAAATCTTTTAACCCAAAGTATTGCAGGAATTCTTTTGTCGTACCGTACAACAGCGGACGCCCTATCACTTCCTTGCGCCCCACGATTCGTATCAACTCCCTCTCATACAACGTATCAAGGACTCCGTCCGCCGAAACACCGCGGAGAGATTCAATTTCAAGCTTTGTCAGGGGCTGCTTGCAGGCCACTATAGCCAGCGTTTCAAGCGCAGCTTTGGAAAGCCTGTGCGTTACCCTGGTCTTAAAAAGCTTCTTAATGAACGAGGCGTATTGCTCCCGCGTGACTATTGAAAATCCTTCAGCGACCTCCGTAATGCATAAAGGCCGGCCGGCCGTCTCATAGTCAAGCTGAAGCTCGGTAACAGCCTTGCGTATCTCAGCCTCGCTCATGTCCTCTAGAACCAGTTTAAGCCTTGAAATCTCAAGAGGTTCATCGCTGACAAAGAGCAGGCATTCTATTACTGCTTTAGCGAACGTTATCTCCATTTTCCTTCCTGCTTATAAATATATCATTACTTGCCGCATTGTGTCTACAAGCAATAAGCCCGAGTTTAATCATCTCAAGGATGGCCAAAAATGCAGTAATAATATGCTCTCTCGTCTTCTGTTCCTTGAGAAACGCCGTAAACTCAAACTTCTCAACGGCATTGATATGATCAAGTATTTCATTGATTTTTTGCCTTACCGTTATACCTTCCCTCGAAATAGAAAGGACTTCATCTTTTGGAATATAGGTAAGCACGCTCTTAAAAGCCACGAGTAAATCATAAAGAGTTGCTTCCTTGAAGGTTTCTTCCGCGTACACCGTGGTCATATCCTGCTCGCGGTAGAAAACATCTTTCTGTTTCAATTCCTTTTTCTCAAGGTCGCCCGCGAGCTCTTTCATCTTATTGTAGATCTCCAGGAGCTTTTTCGCGTCAACTTCCTCCGGCGTGTCATCCTTTTCATCTTCTTTCGGGAGAAGCGCCTGAGACTTCAGGTAGAGCAGGTTTGCGGCGTCAACAATGAACTCGCTTCCTTCGTCAACATTGCTGAGTTTTGGCTCATCTACGATTTCAGTCACGGAAATCTGCTCGGAGTCTATCTCGCCGTCCTTTACCATATCAAGCAGTGTTTCGAAAGGCCCTTCGTATGTTTTTGAAACTATGTTAAACATGCCCCTTCCCAAAGATGGCGTTCCTGACCTCTTCCATGGTCTTTGAAGCCGCTGCTTTTGCGCGCTTGTTGCCGTCGCTCAACACGTCGCCAACAAAACCCGCCTTGCCTAGAATCTGCGAGCGTTTTTCCTGCATGCCGTCAAATACGGGAAGCAGAATTTCGAGGAGAGCTTTCTTGCAGTCAGCGCAGCCGAGCGCGCCTGACCTGCAGCCGGAGTCTATCTCCGCCGCCTTGTCTTTCCTGTAAATATTATGGAGAAGAAATATTGGGCAGCCGGAAGAATCGCCCGGATCTCCCCTTCTTATCTTTTTTGGATCCGTGTAGCACTTTTTTATTTTTTTCTCAACTGCTTCCTTTGTGTCCGACATATTGATGCAGTTGTCGTAGGATTTGCTCATCTTGCGCCCGTCGATACCAAGAAGCGCCGGAACACTCGTGAATACATGCTGCGGCTCCGGGAAAACATCCCCGTAGAAGTTATTGAACCTGCGGCAGATCTCTCGGGAAATTTCCAAATGCGGGAGCTGATCCTGCCCTATAGGCACGACGCTCGCCTTGTAGACCAGGATATCGGCCGCCTGGAGCACCGGATAGCCGAGAAAACCGTAGTTTGAAAGGTCCTTCTCTTTAAGCTCATTCATCTGGCTTTTATAGGTGGGATTTCTCTCAAGCCAAGGGATCGGAGTAATCATTGAAAGGAGCAGGTGTAATTCCGCGTGCTCAAGCACGGCTGACTGGACAAAGACAGTGCTTTTCTTAGGGTCAATCCCGGCCACAAGCCAGTCAACAACCATCTCGCGGGCAAAAGCCGCGATCTCTTTCGTCCTCCGGCTTTCTGTCGTTAGAGCATGCCAGTCGGCGACCATAAAAAAACAGTTATAATCATCCTGGAGTTTAACCCAGTTCTGCAGTGCTCCAAGCAGGTTGCCCAAATGCAGCTTGCCGGTGGACCTCATTCCGCTCAAGATAGTTTTCTTACCGCTCAAATTGGCCTCCGATTAATGCAGGTAGACTCCGGAAAACGAATAGAAGATGATATTTATCACGGCAAAGAGCCCGTCATGCACACCCGGTATATACATAACAAGGTAAATGATGCCTATAAAGACCAGCTGCATTGTGGAGTTCATGTATTCTATTTTGTGCGCAACCGAAGGAGGCAGAAAGAACGCCAGTATTTTTGAACCATCAAGCGGAGGCAGCGGTATCAAATTAAAACAGGCAAAAACTATGTTTATCATTATGAAGAACACAAAGAGAACCTGCATCGCCTGGCTCATATTGTGCCATCCGATAAATCTGGAAATAACGCCAAAGCAAAACGCCGTAAGGATATTGGCGGCAATACCAGCAGCAGAAACTATCAGGCTGTCAACCCTCGGATTCCTGAAATTTCGGGGTACTATGGGCACAGGTTTCGCCCAGCCGAAGGGCAGAAACAGCATCACCAGCGTGCCGACCAGGCTTAAATGCGCGAGCGGATTCAAGGTCATTCTACCCATCGCATTCGCCGTATCATCTCCGCAGAGGTGCGCGGCATAAGCATGGCAGAACTCATGAACAGTCAGAGCAAAGAAGAAAGCAACGATGTACATCATCGCTTCAAGAGGACTTGTTTGAAGATATGAAAGGAGGCCGCCCATTGGGTAATTTTACCACACGAAAGGGTTAAAGTCAAAAGCATATTCCCGTGAAAGGCTTTACGGAGATTGCGTTTCGCCTAAAACAGCGACTTCACGAACGAAAGTTCCGAACTCTTATCACCTGCCTTCCCGTCCAGTTTTGCGTCAAGAAGTTTTGAGAAAATCTGTTTATAAACAGGCCCGGGTTTGATACCAAGAAACTTCAAATCTTCGCCCTTCATGTAAACTTTCATCTTGCTGAGCGTGGAGATATACAGATGTATCCTCTGCCTGACCCGCAGGCTCTTTGACTTCGCGATGTAAAAGAGCAGACCTTCAATAGAAGTGCCGAATAGTTCTTTGTAAATCGAACTGTTTTTCATTTTTACCTGATTCAGGGCGGAAAGGATGTGCTCCTCCCTTTCTTTTACGAACACTACTTTTCGCATTATCCCGCGGTCGAGCTTGAACCTGTCGCAGATGCGCTGGCATTCTTTCAGTTCCAGCTCGTCGAGAAGGACCAGGAAATTCGTGAACCACCTGTCAACCTTCTCTTCAACGAAAAGGACTTCAACCGAAAAACTGTGATAGATTTCCCTGAATAGCGCCTTGAGTTTCGAGGTCACTTTCAACGAAGGGTGTATGTACCTGAGCACGTCAAGATCCTGCATTCTAACCAGCGCCTTCACCGGATGATCCTCGTTGAGAATCTGGACGATTTCGTCTTTTATCTTGTAGGTAGCCAGCCGTTCAAACATCTCAAGTTCCAGCGCGTTGGCGAGGAAGTTTCTGGTGCTCTCCTCCATCTTCATGCCGTATCTCTGCTCAAAACGGATTGCGCGGAATATCCTGGTAGGATCTTCGACAAAACTCATGTTATGCAGCACTCTTATCAGGCCGTTGCGCAAATCGCGCTGGCCGCCGAAAAAGTCTACCAGCGTGCCAAACTCTTTGGCATTCAGCTCTACAGCCATGGTATTAATGGTAAAATCCCTGCGGTAGAGATCGTATTTGATATGCGAAAATTCAACTTGCGGCGCGCTTGCGGGATAATCATAATACTCGACCCTGGCAGTTGCTATGTCAATTTTGAGTTTATCCTCTAGGAGCAAAACTGCCGTGCCGAATTTCTTGTGAACCTTTATCTTCATTTTAAATTTCTTGGCGAGCGCCGCGGCGTATTTCAGTCCGTCCCCTTCAATAACAACATCAATATCAAAGTTATCGATACCGAGGAGCAGGTCCCTTACAAATCCTCCGACAAGGAAAGCCCTCATTCCCATCTTGTCAGCAAGTTCTCCAGCAGATTTAAAAATGCCGAATATCCTGGGAGGCAGGCGTTTCTCCAACAAGTCCGCTGTATGGGCTATTTCCGGAGCAGCGCTCTCAAGAGCCTTTTCTATCTGCTGTATCTTGTCCTTCATGAGGCCTTTATTGACATTCTTTAAAACATCAGACCTCGTGACAATACCCGCGACCGAACCGTCTGCTCTTACAACCGGGACCTTGCCGACATTTTCGTCTATCATCAGGCGCTGGATGTCAGCTACGGGAGTATCAGGAGTAACAGTTAGGACGTTTGTCTTCATATAGCCGGAGACTTCGGCGTCATTAAAATTGTGCTGGATGCACTTATCCAGGTCGGTTATGCCGACAATTCCGATAAGTTTATCGTTTAAAATGATAGGGAGGCTGCTATGGTTGAACCTGAGCATTATTTTCCTGGATTCCTCGCAGGAAATTCCGGGTTTTATGCTCAGGACCGGGCTGCTCATGATATCCACGGCGCGCAGGAATGGCTTTACCTTTCTGTCAAGCACGGCAAGCAGGCGTTCCTTTACTCCGGCAAGCTCCCCGCCCTTAAGGGTCGCCGAGGCGGCCGACTCATGCCCGCCGCCGCCGAACTCTCTCGCTATCTCTCCGACATTGACCTCTTCAAGACTGCTTCTCGCTATTAGGTTTATCCTGTCAGAGAATTTTACGGCTGCGAAAACGACATCGAGGTTACCCATTTCACGAAGCTTATGGACGAGCAGCGCTACATCTTTGACATACTCCTCGGTTTCGGCAAACGCTATTTTAACGGGAACACCTTTAACCTCGTGCGATTCCATGGAAGCAAGAAGCCTCTCAAAGAGGATATCCTGTTCCGGAGAGAAGCCTTCTTTCAGAAAATCTTTGATGATGTTCAGGTTTGCGCCGCAGCCGAGCAGATATGACATCATGTCAAACTCAAGCTGAGTCGTTGACTGGTAGGAGAAAAAACCCGTCTCTTCGTAAAGCGCGATCGCAAAGAGCGTCGCTTCCCTCGGGTTTACAGGGATGTTTTTATCCTTCAGTTCTTTTACGAGAATCGAAATGGTAGCGCCGGTGGAGTTGCCGTTTGAGCCCTTAATCATTACATCTGCTTTTATCTCTCCGCCTACAACGGGGTGATGGTCGTAAACAGTCACCTTTATGGTCTTCCAACCGATGAATCTCGCCAGATCACCGATTCTTCCCGGCATGGCGGTATCAACAACGATAAGTTCTTTCACATCGTCGGGCTTTATTTCTTTGAGGCGGTGAACCGAAAATTCAGGATAAAGCTGAATATACTCCTTAATTTTGAGTTCATAACTCCCGGGAAAGACAGGCCAAGCATCGGGATGAAGTTTTTTGACTGCTACCATTGAGGCAAAGGCGTCAAAATCGGCGTTTATGTGGGTTGTAATTAGTTTCATTAACTTAGATTATAACATTAATAATTTGTAAAGTTTATAAAGTTATAAGGTTTATAAGGTAAGAACAAAATCAATCATTTCTGTTTGTGACATATTTCGCAGATATGCCTTGGGTTTGAGTTAAGAACGTTATTTCGCTATGCCAGACTTAGTCTGGCATGAATAATATCCTTCCTTACAGAACAAGACGCACGACGTGAGGCTCATAAACCTTATAAACCTTATGAACCTTACAAACCTTATAAACTTTTCCCTTACATAAACACTTTCTTAAATTTGTCGAAATGTTCCCCTAAGAAGAGTTCAAGTTCTTTGCTTTTCTCGGCCAAACTTGCTTTGGGGTCCGTAAGCGCCGGCCCGACATTCTTGGCACCGAGCTTGCGGGCCGCCTGTCCTACCGTTACCCAAGCCGATTCTCTCCTGCTGGTATTTCTTGTCTTTGAAAACTGGATGCTTACTTCACCCTGCACATTCTGTATCCGTATCTGCAGCTTGTCCAGCATTAGGACTATCACGGAATTTCCCTGCGGAAGATTGTCATAAGTATGCTCGCCCTCAAGCGCAAAATACTTGTTATACAAAAATTGAAAATTGTTCCTTACTTCACCAAGAAATTTGTCAGGCATACTTCTCCTTTAACTAAAAACATTATTTGATTACACCGATTACTGCACCGATGGCACCGATAGACCATGATAATTTCCGATCCTTTAAAAGAGTTCATCGGTATCATCAAACTTTTACTGCGCCTTGCCTGCACAATTTACTCTTCGCGGTAAACAATATCCCCGTAAACAGCGAATATCTTCTTACCTGGATTTATTACCAGGAAGCGCTTCTCATCCGTCCAGTTTCCGTCTACCAGGTCCTTCAGCATGGACATGTCGCCCATGTACTCCATGTACTTCAATTCATTTTCAAACGCGTACTGTTTTGCATCTTCCTTGTACTTGAGGTGTTTTGTCGGTTCGGTATCGATATAGACCATTTTATCGGAATGTTTTTTGGGAGAGAGCGTCTCCATCAGGAACTTGGCGTTCTCCTCTCCGTACTCTTTGACATACTCTTCGTAGGTCTTCCCTCCTAAGAGGCTGTTCTGCTCGCCTTCTCCGCCGCCTTCACGGAACATTGAAGCGCCGCGCTCAAGGTAGCCTGCCGAGGTCCAGGCCTGGCTCGGGTTATCTCCAAAAAGTTCATTAAACCTGGCGTGCGAGCCAAGCAGTATCGCCGAGCAGTCGTGCGCGCGCGGAATTACAAGAGGAATTGAGCCTGCTTTCAACCCGTTGGCAGCGTTGCCGCAGAGCCCATAACCGAGAATCAAAGCGTCATATGGCGCTCCGATCGAGTCTATTTTTTTCTGCAGGGCTTCCCTCAAGACATCCGACTTGTCGTGAAGCCCTTTCTCAAGATACTCGGTATCTATAACATTTTCCGTCAAAGCTGCGGCGTACGAGAGTTCCCGCGCGAAGACCTCGCAAGATATGAGTTTCAATTTTTTTTTAGAGATATTTTTTTGCAAATTCCACCGCGTTTCTGAAGATAAATACGCCATCGCCCTCTTCAGGCATATCTTCTCTGGTCCATCGGGGATGGTTATATCTGGTCATGTATCTTTCGGGATGCGGCATCAGCCCCAAAATGTTGCCGTCCGGGTTGCAGATTCCGGCAATAGCTTCCTGCGAGCCGTTCGGGTTCTCAGGGAAACTGATTACCTTGCCCTTCCTGTCGCAATAGCGAAATACGACCTGTTTATTTGCTTTTATTTTATCAAGCACTTTCTTGTTAAGCGTCACAAAGTTGCCTTCCCCGTGGGCAATGGGAAGGTAAATGACCGGTTTGTTCTTCCTGGTGAAGATACATTTACTGTCCTCTGTTCGCAGATGCAGCCACCTCGCTTCAAATTTCCCTGAAACATTGTGGGCAAGCGTCGTAAACTCCAGCTCGTCAACACCTTCAAACCCTGGAAGCAGTCCGGTGCGAACCAGGACCTGGAACCCGTTACATATGCCGATTATCAGCCTTTTTGCCGCAATATACTTTCCAAGGGCATCGTAGAGTTTGTATTTGATTTCGTTCGCGAGTATCTTCCCGGCCGAAACATCATCGCCATAAGAGAACCCTCCGGGTATCGCCAGTATCTGGTAATCCATTATGTTGACTTCTTTCGAAAGCAGGCTGTTTATATGGACCAGATCGACCTGTTCCGCCCCGCAAACCTTGAATGCGTTAACAGTTTCGTAATCACAGTTCGTACCGGCAGTCCTTATTACCAGCGTCTTTGAATGCATCAATTCCCTCCATAATCCATCTCAACCAAATTACGTTTCTACCGCCAAGTTATATTCGACCGGTTTCGTTTTTGATTTTGGTTTACGTTATAAACGTTAAGAACGTTAAGAACGTTAAGAACATTATAAACCATATTTTTACGGATTCCTTAACGGCCCCTGCCATGCCTCTTTAAGCGCGGCAATACTTTCATTAACAACCCTTCCGCCTTTTACTCCGTCTACCACTAGCTTTGAATCCTTAGTTACCTTCCCGATCCGTGCAACCTTCAAACACTTGAAGAGCTCTTCGAACTTTCCGGCGGAGGCGTGTTCCACCTCAACCAAAAACCTTGTATGCGATTCTGAGAAGAGCACAAGATCGTCCCGTGAGATGTTTTCGGCACCAGGCACATTCGCAAGGCCGATTGCCGCCCCAAGCCCGCCGGCAAACGCCATCTCGGCCGCAGCTGCTCCGATTCCGCCTTCCGAGCAGTCGTGGCAGGAAGCTATAACACCTGACTTAATCCCGGCGTTAACCGCTTTAAATATCTTCTTTCCGGTCTTCGCATCTACTTTCGGAACCGAGTTGCCAATGGCCCCGAGAGTCTTGTAATATATCGAGCCGCCGACTTCCGAGAAAGTCTCGCCGATAACATAAATAAGGTTGCCGTCTTTCTTTAGGTCCATAGTGCAGGTCTTCCTGAAATCTTCCAGGACTGAAATGCTTGAAATCAGGAGGGTACCGGGTATCGCTATCTTCTTGCCGGTTGCCGAGTCCATATATTCATTGTTCAGGCTGTCTTTTCCGGAAATAAACGGCGTGCCGTATTCCTTCGCTATATCGTAGCAGGCGAGGCAGGCTCTAGTAAGACCGCCCATCTCGTCCGGCTTCTGAGGATTCCCCCAGCAGAAATTATCCAGAATGGCAATCTTGTCTATATCCGCTCCGACAGCAACAACATTTCTTAAAGCTTCATCGATATTTCCAGCCGCCATCCAGTAAGGGTCAATCATTCCATAGCGAGGGTTTATTCCATTGCCCACAGCAACGCCTTTCTTAGAGGTAAGATCGGGTCTTGTAACACAAGCGTCACCCGGTCCGTCATTAACGCAGCCCTGAAGCGGTTTTATAATAGAACCGCCCTGGACTTCGTGGTCATACTGCCTTATTATCCATTCCTTTGAGGCAACGGACGGGTCGGAAAGTATCTTTTTCAATGAATCGCCGAGATTTCCGGAAGGAACATTTGCCGGCTCTTCGTGAACCTTCAGACCCCAGGTCGCTTCCAGCTCAAACTTCGGCCCGCCGCCGTGAACAAATGACATATCGATGTCGCAGACTTTTGTCTTGCCGTAGAAGAGTTCCAGTTTCTTTGTGTTAGTGAACTCGCCTATTATGGTAGCTTCCACATTTTCTGAAACACAGAGTTTAAGGAACTGGTTGAGCTTATCGATAGGCACAGCAAAGACCATCCTTTCCTGCGCTTCGCTGACCCATATTTCCCACGGAGAAAGCCCTTCGTACTTCAGAGGTATCCTTTCAAGGAATACCTTCGCGCCGGTCTCTTCGCCCATCTCTCCGACAGCCGAAGAATATCCGCCCGCGCCGCAATCCGTTACCGCGCGGTAAAGTTTCAGGTCTCTTGCCTTAAGCTGAACATCCAGCGCCTTCTTTTCAACAATCGGATTTCCTATCTGCACCGCGCTTACTTCGGTATCCTTATCAAGCGCGATAGACGAGAAAGTGGCGCCGTGGATGCCGTCGCGCCCGGTCTTGCCGCCGATGGAAAGGATGATGTCCCCGGGTTTTACGCTCTTGAAACATTTGTCAACCGGAAGGATTCCCACCGTCCCGCAGTAAACGAGCGGGTTGCAGTTATAACCTTCCTCAAATATTACCGCGCCGTTCGCGGTCGGAATTCCCATCCTGTTGCCGTAATCACGGACTCCCGAGACAACACCCTTAAAAACGCGTCTGGGATGTAGCGTGCCTTCAACAAGCTTGTCGTAAGAAGTGTCAAGTGGTCCGAAACAGAACACATCCGTGTTCAGGACAGGTTTTGCCCCAAGCCCGACGCCCATTATGTCCCTGATAACTCCGCCGATACCGGTACCCGCTCCGCCGTAAGGTTCAATCGCCGACGGGTGGTTATGTGTCTCTACCTTAAAGGCTATGCAATTTTTGTTGTCAAATTTTATAATTCCGGCGTTATCCTTGAATACCGACACGCACCAGTCCCTATCAAGCTCTTGCGTGACCTTAAAGATAGTCTCTTTAATGAGGTTATTCATTACTTTGCCGTTATAAGTCACCTTCGCGCCAAAGCTCTTGTGCTTGCAGTGCTCTGACCAGGTCTGTGCTATGGTTTCAAGCTCAACATCAGTAGGATTCCTTTTTTTCTTCTTAAAGTAGGCCTGAACGACCTTCATCTCAGCGAGATTCAGAGATAGAAGCCCTGACCTGCTGATTTCGTTGAGCTTCTTGTCGTCAGCTTTAAGTATTTGAATGGTTTTGAAATATTTCATCTATTTCACCTGTTTTATCTTATAAGTTTGTACTACATTGTTTGAGAGGAGTCCCGAACATATCTTCTCGACATCTTTCTTTGTGATTTTGCCGCTTATTATGTAGACCTGTCCTGCCTTCACGCTTTCAACGCCTTTAACATTAAGGTCATGTATTCCTTTCTTTACAGAATCCCCGGCCGCGTCGGTAACCCCTGGTTTTGACCAAACTTCAATTTCGTATTTCATTCTCCCTCCTGACTCATATTATTTGCCTTAAGACTCCACCTTATAAACCTTATGAACTTTACAAACCTTACAAACTTCTACTTAAGTATTATATCCATCGATATATTCAAACTCTTCGCCGAATGCGTCAACGCCCCTATCGAGATATAATCCGCGCCAATCTTTGCGAACTTCCTGATATTTTTTATATTTACGCCGCCGGAGATCTCTATTTTATACATTCCCTCGATCATCTTTACCGCCTTTTTCATATCAGGGATGCTCATATTGTCTAACATTATTATGTCAAAATCCTCGCCCATCGCCTCAGAAACTTCAACCAGGTTCTGAGTTTCAACCTCTATCTTTAAGCGCGGGTATTGCTTTCTGACATCCTTCACTGCCTTCTTTATTCCGCCGGCAATGTGCACGTGATTGTCCTTTATCAACACGCCGTCAAAGAGCCCAAAACGGTGGTTCGTTCCTCCGCCCATTTTCACCGCGTACTTTTCCAACGCGCGCAGGCAGGGAGTGGTCTTTCTCGTATCCAGGATCTTTACTCCTGTCCCCCTAACCTTGGACACGAACTTATCTGTGAGCGTAGCAATACCCGAGAGCCTCTGGATAAGGTTCAACGCCGTGCGCTCCCCCGTAAGTATGGCTCTCGCGTGACCGTGTATCTCTGCGAGACGGGTTCCGTTCTTGATACGGCTGCCGTCGTGTTTTAACACCGTATACTTTAGTGAAGGGTCTATTTCCCTGAAAGCTTCTCCGGCGATGCTTACTCCTGCAAGCCGCCCTTCTTCCCTCGCGACTATCACCGCTTTGACCTTGAGGTTTGCAGGTACTGTTGCCTTCGAGGTTACATCCCCCGTGCCGACATCCTCAGCAAGAGCGTATTTTACAAGCATTTTCGCGTCCATCAGGCCATCCTTTTCATGTTCTCAAGCAGCTTTGCCTTCTTATCCGTCAAAAGCATCTGCTTAGCTTTCTCCGATTCCACTATCGCGGCGGGCGCCCGCTTCACAAAATTCTCGTTAGAGAGCTTTCCCGCGATGCTCTGCAGTTCTTTCTCGACGCCTTCAAGCTCTTTGCGCATTCTTTCTTTCTCTTTGGTCTTGTCGATGTGACCTTCCAGCTCAACGAAGATTTCCACATTCGGAAGCACGCTGGTGGAGCAAAGTTCCGGCTTTACAATGTCAGCTCCAATCAGCAATTCTTCTATCTTAGCGAGGTCGGTAATATAAGTTTTGTTTCGCGTCAGAGACGCGGTAAGAGGAGCATCAGCCGTCTTTATCAGAGCCTTAATCTTCGCGGCAGGCAGTATATTCGCCTCGCTCCTTGAATTTCTGATAGAAACTATCACCGACTTGATGAGCTCCATCTCTTCGTCGATTGCAGTATTCATTGCGGCCGCGTCGGACTTAGGCCAGTCGGCCTTCATTATGCTCTCGCCTTCGTGCGGAATGGTCTGCCATATCTCTTCCGTGATAAACGGCATAAACGGATGAAGCGCCCTTAGAGTTTTTTCCAGCCCCTCGTACATAACAAATTGGACGGTCTCGCGTTCTGAATGCATCCCGTTCTTTCCGGCGGTTTTGTCATTCAATCTCGGTTTCGAGAGTTCCAGGTACCAGTCGCAGAACTCGTGCCAGGTAAAAGTGTACATTGCCTGCGCCGCCTTGTCAAAATTTGAAGTGTCAAATGCTTTCGCGGAATCAGCGAGCATGGCGTTTAGGCGCGAAAGAATCCATTTGTCCGCAAGCGTCAAATCGAGTTTCTTACGGTCTATTTTTGCAGGGTCAAATCCTTCAAGGTTCATAAGGCAGAAACGGGCCGCGTTCCAGAGCTTGTTCGCGAAATTGCGGTAGCCCTCAATCCGCTCTTCGGCCAGGGCGATATCCCTGCCCTGCGTCGCGAATATTCCGAGCGTGAACCTTACGGCGTCCGTGCCGTATTTATCCATAATAACGACCGGGTCAATAACATTCCCGGAGGACTTGCTCATCTTCTGCCCCTTCGCGTCGCGAATCAGCGCGTGAAGATAGGCTTCCTTGAACGGGACCTCGCCTGTGAATTTTATTCCCATCATTATCATCCTGGCAACCCAGAAGAAAATGATGTCAAACCCCGTGGAGAGCATATCCGTGGGATAGAACTTCTTGAAAAGTTTCGTCTCTTCCGGCCAGCCCATCGTCGCGAAAGGCCAGAGCTGCGAAGAGAACCAGGTGTCCAGAACATCAGGATCCTGTTCTATTTTCTCACTTCCGCAGGCGGAGCATTTTACCGGAGCTTCTTCGGAGACTATAGTCTCTCCACAGGATTTGCAGTAATAGACCGGCAAACGCTGCCCCCACCAGAGCTGGCGCGAGATACACCAATCGCGGATGTTCTCCATCCAGTTGAAATAGGTGGTATCCCAGCTTGCAGGAATGAACTTAATCTCGCCTTCTTTAACGGCCTTTATCGCGGGATCGGCAAGCGGCTTCATTTTCATAAACCACTGGAGCGAAATAATCGGCTCCGTTACCGTGTCGCACCTGCTGCAATGGCTGACCGAGTTCTTGTGATCCTCAATCTTCTCAAGCAGTTTTAAAGCCTCAAGTTCTTCAACAACGGCCTTCCTGCACTTAAACCTGTCCAATCCCTTGAACTTTCCCGCTCTCTCGTTCATCGTGGCGTCAAGGTTCATCACGCAGATCTGTTCAAGGTTGTGGCGTACTCCCATCTCAAAGTCGTTTAAGTCATGCGCCGGGGTAACCTTTACAGCGCCCGTTCCAAACTCCATCTCAACCTTTTCATCGGCGACAACTAAAATCTGTCTCCCGGTAAGCGGAAGTTCAAGTTTTCTGCCGACAAACTTTGACCAGCGGTGATCCTTGGGATTTACCGCAACCGCCGTATCGCCGAGCATTGTCTCCGGCCTGGTGGTCGCTACAGTAACGAATTCTTTTGAATCCACAACCGGATATTTAATGTGCCACAGGTGGCCGTTCTTCTCTTTGTGCTCAACCTCTATATCTGAGAGCGCGGTCCTGCAGCGCGGGCACCAGCTGATGATATAATTGCCGCGATATATAAGCCCGTCTTTGTAAAGTTCCACGAAGACATGGTTAACAGCCTTCATCATGCCTTCGTCCATCGTGAACCGCTCGCGGTCCCAGTCGCAGGAACAACCGAGAAGTTTTAGCTGGCTGACAATCCTTCCGCCGTACTTTTCCTTCCACTCGCGCGCCCGTTTTACGAAAGCTTCGCGTCCGATATCATGGCGCGTCTTTTTCTCGGTCGCCATCAGGTCTTTCTCAACAACATTCTGGGTGGCGATGCTCGCGTGGTCTGTGCCGGGAAGCCACAGGACCTCGAATCCCTGCATTCTCTTGTAGCGGCAGAGCGCGTCCTGGAGCGTATTATTGAGCGCGTGGCCTACATGAAGCGCCCCGGTCACGTTCGGAGGAGGAATTACCATTGAAAAGCGCGGCTTTGACGAGTTCTCGTCAGCGCGGAAATATTTTCTCGAGACCCAATATTCGTACCATTTTTTCTCTGTTTCTTTGGGTTCGTACCTTGTACTTAATTCCTTAATTCCCATTCTTCACCGGCCCTCTTGTTTTGTTTCTTCTATGCTTACTGACTGTTCAAACCTGAATTTAAAGTCCGGAGTTCCGATTTCCGGGATCACAAGGCTTACATAAGGCGCCTCAATCCTGGCAAGCTCAAACGCCGCCCATCCCCGCTTTGTCTCTCCGGGAGCAATATTTCCCGGTTTTAAAAGTGTCTTGGCAATAACATCTTTCTTGAAATGATCGTCAGGATAATATATTTGATAGCCGTAAAGCCGGTCGATAGCCCTGTTTATTTCAGCGTTCTCGTAACGCTCCTCTTCCGTAACCTGCCTGTTAGGTTCACCGGGTTTTTCAGGAAGAGCAGGACCCATTGACTTGAATATTTCCGTAAAATCCTTCTCTGAAATTGCCTTGTGCTGCTCCGGCCTTCCGTCAAGCATAACACACTTGTAAGGGTCAAAATTTACAGGGCTTGAACCTTCGTTATCAACAGTAATTTCAAATACTGAATAATACTGCTTCGTATCCGAACCATAAGGATTAAAACCGTTAATCGCCGCCTTCTTGATTTCCTGGAACGGTACATACCTTGCGGAAACTTTGACAGTAGCTTTCTTAAGTGACGCGGTGAGCCCGTTAATACCGGACCGTTCCTGCTCCCACCCGGCTGCAGGAGCCAGAGTTACCACCGCTGTCTTAACCGCAGCGCATGACAGCAGCAACAACGTAAGAAAAAGAAGCAGAATGACCTTTTTTTGCATACATCTCCGCAAGCCTGTCCGGCCTACTTCACGCCGTCTTTCAGCAGCTTATATTCAATGCTGTCAACAAGCGCCAACCAGCTCGCCTCTATCATATTCTGCGATACTCCGATGGTGTTCCAGATATCCTTGCCGTCAGTGGACTCGATTACCACGCGGGTAAGCGCCTTTGTTGCAGCCTGCGGATCGACAATTCTCACCTTGAAGTCGCGAAGGTGCACGGCCTTAAGCGAAGGATAATAGACCTCCAGCGCTTTGCGGAGGGCATTGTTTAGCGCGTCAACCGGACCGGTTCCTTCAGCAGCGGTATGTTCATAATTATCATTCACTTTCACCTTGATGGTAGCCTTTGACCCGACCTTACCGCCGCGGTTATCAACGGTAACGCCAAAATCTTCAAGCGTAAAGAAGGTCCTGTGCGTCTTGAAGACTTTCTTCATAAGTATTTCAAAACTCGCTTCGGCGCCTTCAAAATTATAACCCAGCTTTTCCAGTTCTTTGACCTTGTTCAGGATTTCCTTAGTCTCCGGCGTATCTTTATCCAAGTTGACTCCGAGAGATTGTCCCTTAAAGATTACATTGCTAACGCCGGAAAGCTCCGAGATAAGTATCCGCCTCTTGTTGCCTACCGCTTCAGGCGTCATATGTTCGTAGCTGAGCTCGTTTTTCTTCATTGCGTCAACGTGCACGCCGGCTTTATGCGTGAAAGCGGAATGCCCGACAAAAGGAGCCGCGTCGGGAAGCTTCAGGTTAGCGAGCTCGGCGATATAGATAGCCAGGTGCGTCAATTCCTGAAGCCTCTTTGGGTCCAGACACTGGTATTTCATCTTAATCTGAAGATTGGGAATGATGGAGCAAAGGTTCGCGTTTCCGCATCTTTCGCCGTAGCCGTTTACGGTGCCGTGAACCATCACGCAGCCTTCTTCCACGGCTGCCAGAGTGTTCGCGGTGCCGAGGTCTGAATCGTTATGCGCGTGAATGCCAAGCTTGCAGCTGACGTGCTTCTTAACATCCGTGATTATCTCTCTAATCTCGCTCGGCAGCGTGCCGCCGTTCGTATCACAGAGAATTACATAAACCGCGCCGGCCTTTTCGGCGGCCTGCAGCGTCTTAATCGCGTATTCCTTATTAGCTTTGTAGCCGTCAAAGAAATGCTCGGCGTCATAAAAGGGCTCGATTCCGTTGTCAATAAGGTAGCCGATTGAATCGGAGATTATCTCGAGATTGTTCTCAAGGGTGGTTTTTATGACATCCGTTATGTGCAGGTCCCATGTTTTTCCAAATATGCAGGCGATTCTCGCGCCTGATTTCACAAAAGCTTTGAGATTTTCGTCCTCTTCAGGTTTATTCTTTACCCTTCTGGTGCTGCCAAAGGCCACGAGAATTGAATGTTTGAACTTGATTTCCTTCGCCTTTTGGAAGAATTCCATGTCCTTGGGGTTTGAACCGGGCCAGCCGCCTTCGATATAGTGAACGCCGACTTCATCAAGTTTCGCGGCTACTTTGAGTTTCTCTTCGACTGAAAAGGAAACGCCCTCGCCCTGAGAACCGTCGCGAAGCGTTGTGTCATATATTTTTACCTGTCTCATAAGGCCTCACTTTGAATCAAGCACTAAACTCTAAGCACTAATTTCTAAACACTAAACAAAAACAATAAGACAAAAAAACGCAAACAAACCATAACCTGCTATTACCCAATTTCGACTTTTGCTTTTTGATATTTTTCAGTTTGTTTAGAATTTCGTGCTTAGTGCTTGAATTTTATTTCTTTCCTAGATTGAACTTTGCGTGGAGCGCCTTCACTGCCGTCTCGCAATCCTTCTGAGCGATAACGCAGGAGATTTTTATTTCCGAAGTGGTAATCATATCAATGTTCACGCCTGCCGCCGCCAGCGCCTCAAACATCATCGCCGCGACCCCGGAGTGGCTCTTCATTCCCACGCCGACAGCCGAAACTTTGGTTATCGAGTCATCGGTAAGTATGTTTTTTATCCCAACCTTGGCCCTGACGCTTTCCAGCGCCTTCACGGTCTTTTTAACTTCCCCGGTCGGAACCGTGAAAGAAATATTGGTGATGCCATCCTCGGAGACATCCTGGACGATCATGTCAATGTTTACATTCTCGAGGGCTACCGCCGAAAATATTATCGCGGCCATTCCCGGAGTGTCCTTAATACCGAGCACCGAGATTTTGGATTCGTCCTTATTGTAGGTTATTCCTGTAACAAAAAGCTTTTCCATCTCTTTCGCCTCCTTAACTACCAGCGTGCCCGGGTTATCATTGAAACTGGAACGCACTCTCATGGGCACATTATAATTTTGCGCGTATTCAATGGACCTGGCGTTGACCACCTGCGCTCCCGCGCTCGCCAGCTCCAGCATTTCCTCGTAAGTAATTCTTGGAAGCAGGGTTGCGTCCGGGCAGACCTTAGGGTTCGCGGTCATTATCCCGTCCACATCCTTGTAAAGCTCGCAGACATCGGCATTCAGCGCGGAAGCAATTGCCACCGCGGAAAGATCCGATCCGCCCCTGCCGAGCGTCGTGATGTCCATATCGGTGTCCATACCCTGAAAACCCGCGACTATCACTATCTTATCAAGGTTCAGAGCCTTCTCAATCTTTTCAGAACCAACCTTTACTATCCTGGCCTTGCCGTGAACATCATCCGTCACAATGCCTACCTGCGGCCCCGTGAAGGATATCGCGTCATATCCAAGCGCCTTTATTGCAATGGTCATAAGCGCAATGGATTTCTGCTCTCCGCAAGCGAGGAGCACATCCATCTCCCTATCGTCCGGCGAGTCGGTTATCTGGTTGGCGAGACTGATGAGGTCGTCTGTTTCATCGCCGGGCGCGGAAACAACCACCACGACCTTGTTTCCCTCATCCTTTGTCTTTACAATCCTCTTCGCTACGTTCTTGACGCGTTCAGGCGTGGCTACAGAGGTGCCCCCGTATTTTTGGACAATAATGCCCATCTTTTCTACCGTCCTTTAAGCAAAAAGTTTTTCTATCAACGACCAGCCGAGACTTACAAGCTCTCCCCCGGCGGAAGTATTCTCGTCAAATTTCGCCGCGCCTTTCTCTTCTTTCACCGAGCGGTAAAGCATCCACGGCACAGGATCCGCCGTATGGGTTTTGATATCAAGCGGGGTCGGGTGATCTGGACAGACGAGGACATTAAAATCCTCTTCCGCCTGCCTCAAACCTTCAACCACCGGCCCGACTATCTTTGAATCAATGTCTTCCAGCGCCTTTACTTTTCCCTTGGCGTCGCCGTTATGCCCTGTCTCATCCGTCGCTTCAACGTGAATAACAACAAAATCATTGCCCTTTTTCTTTAAATACTTAAGCGCGTACTCAGCTTTGTTAGAGTAGTTTGTGTCAATGTAGCCGGTTATTCCGGGCACATCGAGCACTTCAAGCCCCGCCGAGATGGCAATGCCTTTCACAAGGTCTACCGCAGAGATGCAGGCGCCTTTTACCTTGTACTTTTCCTGGAAGGACGGCAAATTCATCCCTCTTCCAGCGCCCCAGAACCAGAGCATGGTCGCAGGGTTCTTGCCGGAAAGTTTTCTGTCGCGGTTCACCTCGTGGAACTCAAGGAGCATCGCGGAATCTTCCATCAACTGGCGCATTATTTTATCGCCCTTGCCCTTCGGTAGGAACGCGTCTATATTCTTACCTGTAATGTCGTGCGGCGGAGTGCATTTCATCTCGGGAGAAAACTTCGGAGAAAGCATAAGATGCCGGTACCCGGTTCCCGGGAAAAACTTTATATCCTTGTTTCCGAGTTTCTCTTCAATCATCTTTAGCAGTACCTTGGCTTCCGGCGTGGTGATGTGCCCGGAGCTGTAATCAACCATTATACGATTCTTGACCGTTACCAAATTGCATCTGAAAGCCACATCTTTTTCCGAAAGAACAACACCGAGGCTCGCGGCTTCAAGAGGACCTCTGCCGTTATAAAACCTTATCGGATCATACCCGAGAACCGAAAGGATAGCGACATCGCTTCCCGGTTCGAACTTCTGCGGCACATTTTTTACCAGCCCGGTAGCGCCTTTTGCCGCAAGCCCGTCAAGATAAGGCTTTTTTGCAGCCTGCATAGGCGTTTTACCGCCAAGTGCTTCAGCCGGCCTGTCCGCAAGGCCGTCCGGTATTATCAGGACATATTTCATAATATCGATGATTTTATCAAATCCACCCCTTTTATTCCATATTATTATGAGGTTTCCATTCCAAAAGCAAAAGTCCTTCAGGATTACAGTACTTTTAGCGGTTCAGTATACTAAATGATACCCATGCAACTTTTGTGATACACTTTTTTTGCAAGAAAAAGGCCGCCCTTTCAGGCGGCCCGGTAATTCCAATGTTTGTTCCGCTATTCCAACTTCAGAAACACTGTGCGGTTCTTCTTTATGCTTATATTTGAAGCGTCGGCAGGCACTTCCTTGAGCATATCAGTCACGCTCTTGAACGCCAGCTTCGTGTCAAGCTTGACGGTAACATCCTTGTCAGTGAGGTTGATGATATAAGTGACATAGCCGCCGTCCTTCGCCAGCGTCCTGCTTTCAATACCGTTCACCCTCTTGCCTTCTTTATCTACTATCGTGACAAGACGCTCAATCTTTTCATCCTTGACGACAAGATCAAAGAACTTCCAGAGGCTATCCTTCTCAAGAGAAGTCGCGAGGTAATAAACCTTTCCCTTGCCTTTCCTGTTTACAACTATTGCCGGCTTGCCGTCTTCAAAAGTCGCCAGCACCTCGGCGCTCTTTCCGGTCTTGATATCCTGCACAACGCCCAGCCCCTCATAGGAGACTTTTCCGCCGGCAAGGATCCCGTTCGTCCAGTTCACCTTCACCTTCTTCACGTTGCTGAGTTCTATGTCAGAGATGGCGCCCTGAATAAAACCGTCATCCTTGGTCCTGGAATCGGCTTCCGCCTTCCCCACGACTATCTTTGGAAGCGTTACCTTGAAAACTTCAACATCGGCAAGTTCCTTCAGGTAGTCCTTCTTTCTGTTGTACTCGTCATACATCAGTGAATTTGGAACAACGATGACCGTTCCGCCATTCTCCGCAAACTCGCTTATCTTCTTCGCCGTGCTTTCCGGGATGTTTACCGCGCCGGGAATGACCAGCACCTTTGCGTCTTTTATCTCCCCGTTGTCTATCATCTTTTCGGTGGTGAACCTTGAGAAACTGTCCTGATAGAGCAGCGCGTTATAGCACTTCTTCAATTCCAGCAGATACGGCGTCTCTCTGCTGTTTCTGAGTTTTTCCGGTATCTGAATAAGCGACGATTTCGAATAGAGCAGCGCAATGGGAGCTGTAAGCTGCGCCTTCGGGAAATCGGCTATGTACTTTGAGAGCCGTCGGATATCCATTCCGATAGTCAGCGCGTAATAGGAATCTTCAAGCGGGATTGAATAAGAGTGCGCGAGCGATGACGAGTAATAGGATTGAATCTGCATAGTCGGAGCCGACGGCCACCACCACATTGACATATATGAATCCCCGTGCAGGAAATGCGCGTAGGCGTGAGCAAGATCGCCGTGATACTCATCGTCCATAATTATCTTCTCGCCCTTGCTGAAGGCAAGTAAAAGGTCTGTTGTCCAGGTGGACGGGCCGGATTCGTTTAAGACAATGTCGGTGGAGACCTCATTCATATATTCGCCGTCGCAGCCTGAATAGCCGTTCTGCCCGACCAGATAATAGAAAGGACTGCCCGTGCAGAATAATTTATCAGGCGCCTGCTTCTTCATCTCATCCTTCGCCCAGTGCATATACTCGGCAAACCTGTAGCCGTTAAAGGAAGAGTAATCAAACCATTTCGCGTCATTTTTTTCGGGATCTTTTATGGGTATGGTTGTTATCTCGGAGAAATCCTTGTAGTTTGTACCCCAGATGCCGTTCAGCGTCTCTATCTTTCCGTGCTTATTTTTGAGCCAATCCTGGAACATCGCCTTGGTGTAATCGCACATACAGACATATATCCATTCCCAGCCCATACCGACGACCCTGATGTTCTTGTCATTGGCCACCGTCGGCATGCGCATATCCCAGTATTGCTGTATCGCCTTTTTTGTAATTGGAGATTCCAGGCAGATGATGCACTCGCCGGAACCCATATCAGACCAAATATCGCTGATGATATGCCCGCAGAAAAAGTTCTTCCCGAAAACTCTGTGAGTCTCCGGGTACTTTTGGTAGGCCTCCCATATAGGCAAACTTTTAAAATCAAACCTTGAACCTCCAACCGCGGAAACATTTCTAAAGAGTTGGCGCTGGTAGGTGTAATCCTTTGTGCTCTCTCCGCCGTTAAAACCGAAGAGAACTACCGGCTCTTCGCCGTTGTAGATGCGCCCGTTCTTGAAAGCCAGTTTTGTTTCATCCGGCCATTCCGGTATCGCCGGCTGTTTGTATTTGCCGGACATTATGCCTTTAAGTCTTTCTATACCTTCCCGGCCGGCCGTCTTCGCCCAATCACAATATGCTAAGCGGTTATCCTCCTGCATCGGCATCAGCCACCTGGTTTGAAGCCCGAGTTCCGCGACATAATTTATGGCGTCAAACCGGCGCGTATCAATGTTTTGCTTCTTTGCCTCGGCTATCAGGGATTTTAGCTCTGAGAGGACCTTCCTGGCATCTTCCCTTGCGGCCTTTTGCTCGGGGGTGGTCGTTAGCGGCTTATCAGCGTGAAGCGGGAAAGAGCAAAACAGAGCGAGTGCGGTGAGGAGGAGGAACTTCTTCATACAGACTCCTATACTGCAAAGAGATTTGTTTGATGGCACCGATAAAAACTTTTGATTACACCGATAGACCATTATGGTGCCTATCGGTGCCATCGGTCAAAATCGGTGTAATCACACTTTCTTTCAGGTGTAAACAAGTAAGCAGTAAGAAACTTCACAATTACACTTGCATTGCTCTCATTATGATAACGGAACGCTTATTGCCTGTCAATATTATTGGAACCGCAATTCTTCCGGAATGCTTAAGAGCTTGTGAAGTGAATCAACAACGGCTCCACAGCATTGCTGATTTGCAACTACCAACAAGTTGCTATGGCAACACACTGTAAGCGCTTTTTCGCAAATGCTCTATCCTAATCTCCAAACGATATCCCAAGTTCTTTTGCCGCTGTTATTTCATCCGAATCCACGGGAACGCTCTTCATTTTGCCTACTGCTTCCTCCAGTGGCACGAAGACGACATCGGGCGGCCTAAGCGCCACCATGACCCCATACTTCCTTTCTTTTATGGCCCGGACCGCTGCGGCACCGAACCTTGTTGCCGTCAGCCTGTCAAAGGTTGTGGGATGGCCTCCCCGCTGAAGGTGTCCGAGCACCAGCGACCTTGATTCTCTGCCGGTCTTCTTCGTTATCTCTTTCGCGAGCCAGTCCCCGATGCCGCCAAGCAGGACTTCCTGGCGGCCTTCTGACTTCGCATCTTTGGTAAAGAGGCCGCCGCCCGCGGGTTTCGCGCCCTCGGCTACAACAACAATGCAGAAGTTCTTCTTCGTTCTGTACCGGTCCTCCACCTTTTCGCAAACCTTTTCAACGCTGAAGGGTATCTCGGGAATTAGAATGACATCTGCGCCCCCCGCGATGCCTGAATTGAGGGTAATCCAGCCGGCGTACCGCCCCATAAGCTCAACGACCATTACGCGCTGGTGGCTTTCGGCCGTTGAATGGAGTTTGTCTATTGCATCTGTCGCGGTGCTTACTGCAGTATCAAACCCGAAAGTGATCACGGTCGCGGAAAGGTCGTTATCTATGGTCTTGGGCACGCCGACAATGGGGACGCCCTTGTCTTTGAGGCGCTTGGCAATCTTTAGGGTGCCGTCGCCGCCAATACAGACGAGAGCGTCCAGTCCGAGCTTCTTGAATCCTTTCACGGCATCGTCGGATTTGTCGACGATAACGGGTTTACCGCCTTTTTTCACGGAGTACTCAAAAGGATTTCCCCTGTTGGTCGTTCCCAGAATTGTGCCGCCCATAGTGAGGATGCCTGCAATATCGTGTGAACGGAGTTCTTTAGCGGAGGAAGGATCCATAAGACCTTCAAAACCTTTTTGGATGCCGATGACTTTCCAGCCAAGATTAAATGAACTTTTTACCACAGCCCTAATGACAGCGTTCAGACCCGGGCAATCTCCGCCGCCGGTAAGGACTCCTATCGTTTTTTTCTTTGCCATATCAAACCTCCGCGATAATATTAGTTTGGCGCGCCATGAAATTATACTACCGAGATATCATTTATTCATACAAGAAAATTTGCGTCCTGCCAAAGAAATATTTATTATGTCCTAACGGCAAGATGAAAAACCTGTGGGATGCAGTGTTTCCGGAGAGTCATCTGGCACGAAGAAACAAACAAAATGCACAGAGGGGTGAATGGCTGACAAAAGCCAACCATCCAACCCCTCGCTTTCAGGCTAGAAACTAATTTTTCCTTCCACGAATATTCCGCTCAGTTTGATGCTGAGAGAATAGTTGTTCGTTTTTATATCCTCGCCGAAGAAGATGTCTTCATAGCGGTAGCCGCCGCTTACTTCAAAGAAGGGCAGAGGCTTGAGGACTGCCGCGGCTTCGTACATATAGGATGAGCCGGTCGACTTGGTGCTTCCCGGGCCGGAGGGATTGATATAATCAACGGTGTTTGAGGTCACAGGATAGCCGATTATTTCTCCGCGAAGACCTATGCCCCCAAGATCTACCGTGAGCCTCGCGCCTGCTCCGGCAAGGAAATAGTTAATGATGAAATGGCCCGCGTCCCCGGCGGCTACCATAGTAGCGCCGTTCTTCCAGTCATAGAAGTTCTTGCGGGTGTAGACATACTGCGCGCTGCCGAAGATGTCGGCTTTGAACGCCCCGAAACCGAGAGAGAACCCGGGATCAACCCGGCCGCCAATTATAGTCGCGTCAATTGTAGTGGTCATATTGCCGGAGCCGGGCATATTGTCCAGATACATTGTCTGCTTGCCGACGGTCCCGTATCTCGCCTTTATATCGGCGCCGATGGGACCAAGAAGCGGAAGCCTTAAAGAACCCTCATAGATGACGGCAGGAAAATCACCATGCACAAACGAAGTCGGAAATGTCGAGAGTTTCTCCGAGTAATTGCCTGTACTCGCGTTAAACCACCTTCCCGAGATATCAATGCCTACAACTCCCGCAAAAACAGATGAAGTGAGTATACTGACCAGGACTGCAATAAATGTTTTTTTCATAGTTCCCCCTTTTGAATTTACGTTGTCAAATGTTAGCAGAAACTGTATTCAGAGTAAAGAATTAATTAGAGGGCTTTAATGAAGATTTGATTAAGATTTCGGGTTGAGGACATGATTTTGGTTTTGATTTGGTTTTGATTTGGTTTTGATTTGGTTTTGATTTGGTTTTGTTCTTGCTTTTGACCTTAATTAGCAATTAGTAATCAGTAATTAGTAATCGCTCTTAATCTGGCGTCCCCTACGGGAGTCGAACCCGTCCTACCACCTTGAAAGGGTGGTGACCTAACCAATAGTCTAAGGGGACGTATTGGCAAGAAAAGTGATTATACACAAAGAATGGCCGTTTTTCAAGGGGATTTATGTGGGTGTGGGCAAATTCGAAATTCGAAGCACTAAATTCGAAACAAAAAGCAAGAAACAAAAGCAAAAGAGACTATGGCCTTTCCACGCAGCGGTTCATAACATAACCGATGATGTAGAGCCGGATGGAGGGTGTAGCGTAAAGGCTAATGAACTTCTTGATATTCTCAATATCTTCTTTTTTCTTGGTCAGCTCATAGAAAACCTTGTTATCAATTTTGATAACTTCCAGCAAATGCGACTTTACAAGCTCTGAGAGAGACTCGTCAATATCTGCGGTCTTATCGCCGCTAAGTTCCAGGAGAGTTTCGCGATCTAAGCGGGACGCGGGATTTAGACCGAAGAATCTTACTATGTCAAGTTTGGTGAAGTCACAGATATGCAGGCCGATAAACCTCAGCATATCGGCGCTGATATGCTCTTTTAAAAGCGTTGCTCCAATATCCATATCCACCCCCCCACCATCAGTAGTGTGACCCTGTTAATGCCTTTTGTCAAGAGCGCAATGGCAGTGGTAACTTTGTATTGAATTTCAAAGGGCAAAATGATAACATTAAAAACTGTTAGCAATCAGCTTTTAGACCGGAGGCAGTAAAATATGATGCAATTTCTTCGCAAACACATGAAATGGATATTCCTTGTCGTAGCCCTCTGCTTTCTCGCCACAATCTTCTTTGTCTGGGGGATGGGCAATACGGACACAAACAGCGAAAACAGCGTGCTTGCCGTTGCCGGCGGAGAGAAAATAAGAGTCGCCGAATTCGAACGCAAGTGGGCCGATGTCATCCAGGCAAACAATATTGACGAGTCAAATATGCCTGCCTTCCAAGCCATCCTATTCAAAAAACAGGTCCTAAACGAGATGATCTTTGACGTCCTAATCAATAAATACATCTCTTCCGGCGCCATAAAACTCACGGACGATGACAGGGAACTTGTAAAACTCTACATAAAGGCCATCTGCACCCAGCAATACAAGACCGACTACACATCCCTCGACGCTAACGGCTTCAAAACAGTTGAAAACATGGCAAGGAATTATGTCCTCCGCTTGAAGCTCAAGAGTTCAATTCAGGAACAGGTAAAATTATCCAACACAGAGATCACCGAGGAATTCCTTAAGAAGAACGAACTAAGAAAGTTCAAGTATATAAATATTGACGCGGCAAAGTTCGCTTCCCTTACCGCAATCGGAATAAACGACGCAAAGAATTATTTTGACACAAACAAACTCAACTTCAAGACCCAGGAGAAATACAGAATACAGGTTGTTTCCGGAGATATCTCAATTGAAAAAGCAAAACTGCTTGCCGCGGACGCGACAAAAAAGAATGACCTTCTCGCGGCTTCCGCACTCGTAGGGCTTAAAGCCGGCATAGTCGAGTTCTCACTCTACGAGCTGATACCAGGGGTAGATTTTGACGCCAGCGAAGAGATAAAGAAGTTCCTCAAGAACTGCCCGGCAGGCGAGGTTTCGGCTCCGATAAAAGCCAGGAAAGGTTATGTAGTCGCGAGGTTCCTGGAGAAACTGCCCGCAGGCGAGATGGCCTTTGACAGCGTAAAAGGCGCTATAGAGAATAAGCTCAAGACCGATAAGTCTGTGCCTCTCGCTGAAGCAGAGGGAAATAAGATTATATCGGAACTTATTGCCGGCAAGAACTTTGAGCAAGCAACAACCGGCTACAAGGCTGCAATCACGGACTTCGTAAAGTCCACCGACACTCTCAAGGCAATAGACGACTATTCCTTCCTGCTTAACGGCGGTTTCACAATACCCAAAGCCGGCGGGGCAAGGACTGTAAAACACAATGCAGGCTGTTTTGTTGTTCAGCTCGTTGATGTAAAGCAGCCTTCTCAGGAACAGTTCAACAAAGACGTAGAGGCAATCAAGAAGAATATGACAGAATCAAAACAAAAGGCGTTTGAAGGCGAGTTCGCGGGATGGTTGAGGAAGAAGTACAAGGTTGTAGATAATTCGGACAAGATCTTTAATAAAAGTTTATAAGGTTTATAAGGTTTGTAAAGTTTGTAAAGTAAGAGCGATAGACCAAGTATAGAGAATTTATGGTATCAGCTCAAACTTCTAAACGTTGCGAGGCACGCATAAGAAGACAAAAACCCTCCTGAATTTCGGGAGGGTTTTTGATTTTACTTTATAAACCTTATAAACTTTGCACTTACCTTACAAACTTTTAAAGGACTATATTTTTTTCATTATTAATAACGCAATTATAAACCCTACCACACTGCTGAGCGTTAACTTCAGCGATGCCCCAATCCAGATCTTCATAAATGCAAGATCAATTGCAGCCGGCTGATCGGGGGACCCTATGCTGTAGCCCTTAACGAAAAGGTCAGTTATCATATTGTCCGCAGGAAGCAGTTTCCCGACAACCTGGCCTACAACAGACCCGAGTACTACACCAACGATAACCACCATAAAATAGAACCAAAAACTCTTTCCTTCTGCCATTGTAATTCTCCTTTAATTGATTTTATGGAACAACCGGAGGAGTTATCTTGCCGTTTATTACTCCACAAAGAGCCGTGACCTGCGCGCGCTTTGAAGCAGACAAGTAGCCTGCGTAAACTTTAGGCCACCCGCTTTCATTCTTTATTTTAAAGATGTTGAACACGTCATTGCCGGTCATCGAGGCAATAACAAAGGCCTGAACAACATCCCCGACCGGTTCCCCTTCATTCAAATATCTCATCACCATACCCCTGTCAGCGCCAATCTGGGAAGACAGAACCTCCGCGCATTTGGTCATATCTGGAGTGACGCTCGCCGGTTTGGTCTTTGCGGCAATGGCCGGAGGAAAAACTGTAGCGCTGTCAGCGGAGGCCTTGGCTGCGACCGAAGTTTGGATAGAAGGCCCGACACCGTATTTTTTCCAGACATCAGCCCAGGTACCGTGTTTTAAAACGTCTATTATGTCTCCGAATCTATTTCCTGAGACTTGCGCGAATTCCGCAGCCTGAAGAATATCGTTTTCCGGTACCCCTGATTTGAACCCGTAATACTTTATATCATAACCGGAAACCCCGGTGAGCTGCTGAATAAGCTGCGCCGCTTTGTCCTGGTCAACTCCGCCATAAGTTGAAGTCACAGCGTCCTGCTTGATGATTTTGGCGCTCAGCGCCGAATACTTGCTTTGAATGTTGGTTTGCGCATTTGCATCCACATGATAGTCAGTGTAATACTTTTTAAAATCGTTCCCATATACCCTCACGATATCATTTATGGAATTTCCCGTACTTGAAGCGACACAGCAAGCCATCAGGACTTCGTCAATCTTTAATTTAGCTGTTAGTGATTTCAGTACTGATTTTGAAAAACCTGTCTCGTCGGCCATCCGTTGTAATGTTGCGTCATCGGAGTTTGCCGCCGGAGCCGGGGTTGCTGCAGGAACCGCTTTTGCAGCCGCCGGATTAACAGCCGCGGAACAAGCGACAGACAAGCAAAGAGCCGTTATTGAAACAAACAATCTTTTCATAAACCTCCTGTAAATCTACTGGAAGTATAGCAAAAACCGCCTGTTTTTACCACAGGTTAAGACCCCGGCTACCCTTCTTCCCCTTCTTTTTGCTTCCTTTCTTGTGAACATTCGGCGACGGTTTTTCTTCATAACCTTTTAAGGAGCGCTCGGTATACTCACCCAGAGTTTCCTGCTTTTCTTCTCCGCCGCCCTTCTTCTTCAACTTCGCGTAAAGATCCCTTGCTGAGACGATTGAAGCTCCAAGAGATCTTGCGAAGTACTGAATCTCTTTGTCCGAGGTAACTACCATACAATCCCTGGGATTCTGCGCTCCTTCAACAAGGTCCTTAATCAGGTCATCAGCAGTCTGGCCTCCGCTTGAGTAATAGACATCCACGCCGTCCACCTGACCGCGGGTCCAATGCAAACTATCGGTATTTGCCGCGTCGAAGACAACGCTTACGCGGTTGCTCGAGGATGATGCGTAATCTGAGAGCAGTGAAATGAAAGTATTTCTCTGGTTCTCGAGTTTATTGAAGCTGTAGTCATCGGCAAAACCGCTGGAACGGATTACATTATAACCATCGATTATAACCCACATCGGCCCTCCAAAAGAAATGCAGTTGGATTACGCGGATTAGGAAAGAGATTACACAGATTAGACCGGTTTGAGTGCGAATATCGTATTAATCCGCGTAATCTCTTTCTGTAATCTGAGAAATCAATCACCGTACACATCTGAGAGAACATAGAAGGAGCCGGTAACGACTATTAACGAGTTCTTGCCGGCGAGTCGTTTGGCTTCCTTCAGACCCTCTTTAACAGTTTGAAAGGCCTTACCTTCATAGTTCCCAAGGACAAATTCCGGGGAAGCCGACCTGTAATTAGACGACTTCACCGCGATTACTGCATCAGCCAGAGGGAAAAGAATATTTCTGAAACCCTTAATATCTTTATTAACGGACATTCCGACTACAAGAATAAGATTCTTGCCGGGGAAGAAATCTGCTATCGCTTTTCTAAGGACCTTTGCCGAGGCCTCGTTATGCGCAGCGTCAAGAAGCATCGCGGGATGTCCGGAACGGTAGTCCAGTCGGCCGGAGAGTTTAACATCCTTTATGCCTATCCGGACTGCATTGGCTGCTCTATCTCCGAGCCCAAGCGAAACCAGAGCGCTCACCGCCGCGCTGACAGCCAGGGCGGCGTTTTCGGCCTGGTGGGCGCCTATCATCTTGATTGCAAGGCCATTATATGAGCCCGCGGGAGTTGTCAAATTAAACACGCTTCCTTGGGTAGAAACTTTAATACTTTTTATTAAGATATCCCGCCCGAAGAGGACTGTCCCGGAAGAGTTTTTTTTCGTCTTGGCCAGAAGAACGCGAAGGGCATTCTTTTTCTGCCTTCCTAGTACGCACGGGACAAACCGCTTTATTATTCCTGCTTTCTCGCCGGCAATCTTCGCAATTGTGCCGCCAAGTTCTTTTACATGGTCCAAACTGATTGGAGTAATTACTGAAACAAGCGGAGTAATAACATTTGTTGCATCAAGGCGGCCGCCCATGCCGACTTCCAGCACGGCAGCCCCGCAATTTGAGCGCTTAAAATGAAGGAAGGCCAAGGCAGTGTAGACCTCAAAGTAAGTTGGCATGCCGAAGCGGGTTTTTACGAGTTTCTTGACAGCTTTCCGAAGGTCCGGAACGAGGACAGCTATTTCCCTATCACTTATATCCCGGCCGTCTATCCTGATGCGTTCATTCATAGAGCATATATGGGGAGAGGTGTAAAGGCCAGTCTTTAAGCCGGCTGATGAGAGAATAGATGCTGCAAAATACGCTGTTGAACCCTTGCCTTTAGTGCCTGTGATGTGAATACAAGGAAGGCTTTTGTGCGGGGAACCGAGCAGGTTTAGGAGATGCTCCATCCTCTTGAGGTCAAAATAGGCGGCGTTATACGAATAAGAAGTGGTCTTTTCGTAATCCGTGAAGCCATTGAGCCATTTAAGCGCATTCGTAATACTGATGGGCATTGTTTTTGTGCTTTCGAATTTCGAATTTAGTGCTTCGAATTTTGCTTAAACGAGCTTGCCTTCTTTCGCTGCCACCACATATTCCATGCAGAAATCATCCTTATTGAGGAGAGCCCTGGCCGCGGCAATAAGAGACATCATCTTTTTGTCAAGCGGATCAATTAGGGCGGAATCGAGCCCATTACACATAAGCATCACAACGAAGGCCTGGTTCATTAATCCTCGAAGAGGCAAACCAAAGGAGATATTGCTAAGCCCGCAGGTGGTCTTGATGCCGGGGAAACGAGCCTTAACTTTCTTTATGGATTCAGCGGCTTCCAATCCGTACATAGTATTTGTGGAAAGCGGAAAGATGCAGGGATCGACGTAAATATCTTCAACCTTTATTCCGTGCTTGAGCATCTTCGGTACAAGACTGTCCGCGATCTGAAGCCTGCGGTCAACCGTGTCAGGCACGCCTTTTTCGTCTATGAGAAGAGCAACTGCCATCGCGTTGTATTTCATAATGACCGGCATCATACCGTTGATCCTCTCTCCTTCATCGGTAACCGAGTTTACAAGAGGCCTGCCGTTCTTATTCGCTGCAAGCGCGGCTTCAATCACCTTGGGGTTTGCGGAATCGAGGCATAGCGGAAGAGCTGTATGGGACTGGACTATTTCCATGAGCCACTGCATATCGGTGACTTCAGAAGCGGGATTCTTTCCGGCGTTAACATCTATCATGTGGGCGCCGGCTTCGGTCTGTTCCTTGGTTTCTTTGATGATGTGGTCTTTATTCTTGGTCTGGATGGAATTTCCTACAAGTTTTCTGGTGCCGTTTATTCTTTCGCCGATGACTATCATATTAGGCCTCCGGTTATGCGCGTTTCGCGCGGATGATTGGTGCGGGATGCTTGGCTCGAAAATAGAAAATAGACCGTAATCGACATTACATTTTCTAATTTCGATTGTCGATTACTCTACCAAAATTTCGCTTCAGCGAAATTTTGGTGCCGGGAGCGGGACTTGAACCCGCACGGCGTGAACCATGCGCCCCTTAAACGCACGTGTCTGCCAATTCCACCATCCCGGCAATTCGTTGCAACTTACAGGCAAAAAATATTTTGATTGCACCGATTTAGACTGATGACACCGATAGACCACCGTGATTTATCTGTGTCATCAAATCTTTTCATCGGTGTAATCAACCTAAAGCAGTTTCACAGCAATCAGTTGAGTATTATACGAAAAATAGGGGTAAAAAATCTACCTTAATATCTTATCCTTGGTAAGGATAAGGCTTTCGCGGTCATAGGTGCAGAATTCAAAATCCGGTGTGTGCACCAGGCACTTCTTGGGACACGCTTCAACGCAGAGACCGCAGAACATGCAGCGCCCGAAGTTAACGGTGTAGCTGCTTGTGAACCTTCTGTTCTTCTTCTCGTCCTTGTAGACTTCCATTGAGATGCAGTTGACCGGGCAAATCTTCTCGCAGATTCTGCAGCCGTCGCAGGCTTCTTCGCCCTTATCGTTCCTAAGCTGTCTTAAAGTGCCTCTCCAGCGCGGAGATATCTTCACTTTTTCCAATGGGTACTGAACGGTAACAGGCCTGATGAAGAAATACTTAAAGGTAATAGCCATGCCCTTGAGTATTGCCCAGGTATATTTGAATATTTTTATCATTTTGTCACCAGGATCCACACCGCTATCATCAGAATGTTGAAAAATGAGAGCGGCAACAGGAATTTCCAGCCAAAATCCATAAGGCGGTCAACTCTAAACCTCGGGAAGGTCCATCTGAACCACATAAGCAGGAAGACAATCAGATAAGTCTTCGCCAGGAAAGAGACTATACCCGGAAGCCACGAAGGGCCATTCCAGCCGCCCAGAAAGAAGGTAGCGGCAATGGCCGATATAATGAATGTGTTGGTAAACTCCGAGAGCATAAAAAAGCCGTACTTCAGGCCTGAATACTCCGTGTTATAGCCGGAGACCAGTTCGGATTCCGCTTCGGGAATGTCAAACGGGGTTCTGTTAACTTCTGCAGTGCCTGCTATTATGTAGATTATAAAGCCAAGGAAATTCGGGGTAAAGAGGAACCAGACATCCTTCTGCGCGTTAACTATATCGGACATCTTCAAACTTCCGACGGTCATAATAACGCCAAGCACCGAAAGAACCAGCGGAAGCTCGTAGCTGATCATCTGCGCGGCGGACCGAAGACCTCCGAGCAGGGTGTATTTGTTATTTGAAGCCCAGCCGCCCATGAATATACTGAGAACGGCGATGGATGAGAAACCGAATATAATAAGTATCCCGACATTCAGGTCGGCCCCGATGAGATACTTGTCGAAGGGTATAACAAGGAAACCGATAAGCGACGGCACAAAAATAACGATTGGAGCTATTCTGTGAACCCATCTGTCTGCCTTATCGGGAATGACATCTTCCTTGAGAAGAAGCTTTATCATATCGGCGATAGTCTGTGACCAGCCGTGCCAGCCGCCGGTCCACATTGGCCCGTAGCGGAGCTGCATGTGCGCGCTGACCTTCCGCTCCATGTAAATAAGGACAAGCGCTGTAAGCGAAATAAAAACCAGCAGGCCTATTGCGTAAGCGCCTTTTTCAACCGTATAACGGATAACTTCGGGTATGCCGAGCCAGCCGCAAAAAACGGCAAACTGATTAAGCGCCCATTCCCAAAGATCTCCGAGGCTTTGCGAAGCGTAAATCACCTGTCCACCTCTCCCAAGACAATATCAATACTTCCCAGCACCGCAACGACATCCGCGATTTTCAACCCCTTTAACATTTTTTGCAGTATAGCAAGGTTCACAAAGGACGGGCCTCTCACCTTGTACCTGTAAGGCATGGTGGAACCGTCGCTGATGCAGTAAACTCCAAGCTCACCCTTGGGCGCTTCGACATGCGTGTATATCTCGCCGACAGGAGGTCTGATAACCTTTGCAACTTTTGCCATAATATCGCCCGGCTCGAGTTTCTCAACCGCCTGTTCAATAATACGTGCGGATTCATTCATCTCGTTCATCCTTACCATATAACGGTCCCAGCAATCGCCGTTCTTTCCGGTCGGGATGTTGAAATCAAATTCATTGTAAACGGAATAAGTATCGTCCTTGCGGATATCAAAGTTAACTCCCGAGGCCCTGATATTCGGTCCGGACATAGCCCAGTCAATCGCTTCTTCTTTTGAGATACCGCCGACACCGACGGTCCTATCCATAAATATAGGGTTAGTGGACAGCAGGGTGTCATATTCCTTAAGTTTCGGCCTGAAATACTTTATGAAGGCCTTTACTCCCGGAATAAATTCTTCCGGCAGGTCAGCTGAGACACCGCCAATCCTGAAATAATTGTAAGTTAAACGCGCTCCGCAGACTGACTCGAAAAGATCAAGTATCATTTCTCTCTCGCGGAACGCGTAGAAGAACGGCGTGAAAGCTCCTATATCTATGCCGTAGGTTCCGAAGAAGATCAGGTGGCTAGCTATCCTGTTCAGCTCGGCCATAATAACCCTGATGTACTCCGCCCTCTTCGGAACGGCGATATTCATAAGTTTCTCTGGGCCAAGGACTGCCGCGAAGTTGTTTGACATCGAGGCAATATAATCCCACCTGTCAGAAAGCGCGATGTTAGCTCCCCAGGTCCTCTTCTCGGCTATCTTTTCCATGCCTCTGTGCAGATACCCGATATCCGGGCGGGCATCCGTTATAACCTCTCCGTCCATCTTCAAAAGGAGATGCAGCACGCCGTGAGTACTTGGGTGCTGCGGCCCCATGTTCAGGGTCATCTCCTCGAAGCCTGTATTTTTCAGTTCATCAGTCATATTGGTCCGGTTTTGCGATAAAGTCTTTCAGGAGCGGGTAGCCTTCAAAGCCCTCAGCGGTGAGTATTCTTTCAAGGTACGGATGCCCGGTGAACTTGATGCCGAACATATCATAGGCTTCTCTCTCGTGCCAGTTTGCCGCCTGCCAGACAGTTGCAACGGAAGAGAGTTCCGGTTTAGTTCTGTCGAGGTCAGTCTTTAGAATCAGTTTGTGTTTAAATTCCATGGAATAAAGGTGATAAATTAACAGCAATTTGTCTTTGAGGTCAACTCCGGAAAGGCAGGCCAGATAATCAAACTTAAGTCCGCCGGTTTTCAGCCAGGCGCATATCTCGGCAATTGAAGATGCAGGGGCGTCAATCGTCAGATTGAATGCGGGCAGAGCGCCCGCGGCAGGCTTAGATTCAAGAACCGCGGGAAACTTTTCCATTATTTTAGCGAGCAATTCCTTCTCGTTCATTTTGCCTCATAAATACTTTAAGTACATTGTTTGATGACACCGATTGAAAACTTGATGACACCGATACACCTTGTTGGTCTGTCGGTGACATCGGCGACTCCATCGGTGTAATCACTACATTATCTCTTTTTGTCTCCAGCCCCGGAAATGGTCTCCGTCATTATCTTTTCCTGAAGCTTAAGGATTGAAAGGAGAACCGCTTCGGGGCGCGGCGGACAACCGGCAATGTAAACATCCACGGGCAAAACCTTGTCCACTCCCTTGACGACTGAATAGGAATCATAGAAAGGGCCGCCCGAGTTGGCACAGCTTCCCATTGAAATCACATACCTGGGCTCTGCCATCTGCTCATAGAGCCGCCTTACCCTGCTGGCCATTTTTTTAGTAAGAGTTCCGGAAATAAATATAAGATCCGCCTGTCTCGGGGTCGGGCGCGGAAATACGCCGAAACGGTCGAAGTCATTCCTTGAACCTACATCGGCCATCCATTCAATGGCGCAGCACGCAAGCCCGAAAGACAGAGGCCAAAGCGATGACTTTCTGGACCAGTTGATGACCCAGTCCATAGATGTGACAACATAGCTGCCGCCCGGCATCATCTCTAAAATATATGGCGCTTTATCCAACACCAGTCCCATCTAAGCCCCTTGGTTACGTTCTATTTTAAGGTTTGTTTTTGCTTTTACTTTATAAACTTTATGAACCTTATAAACCTTACAAACTTTTAGAGTTTCACGTATTTCATTATTTCACTAAGTTTCGGTTTAACCATATTTAATTTCGCCGAGACCTCTATCGCCTTATCCGGATCTTTCAGCCCGTGCCCTGTAAGGATACAGACCACCTTGGCTCTCTTGCTTCCCTTGAATTTCTTAAAGTAGCCCTTCTTTGAAAGTTTGATGACACCTGCGATGGAAGCCGCGGAAGCAGGTTCGCAGAATACGCCGTCACAGGCAGCCACAAGTTTGTATGCCTTGATAATCTCGGCGTCAGTGACCATATCTATCAGGCCTTTGGATTCATCCCTCGCCTCAACTGCCTGTTTCCAGGACGCTGGATTGCCTATGCGGATAGCTGTCGCTATGGTCTCGGGTTTTGCTATCGGGTAGCCGCGAACGATAGGCGCGGAACCGGAAGCCTGAAAGCCGAGCATTACAGGAAGCCGTTTCGCGAAACCGTGAGACAAACATTCCTTATAACCCTTCCAGTAGGCCGTGATGTTTCCGGCGTTGCCGACCGGCATCGCCTGAAAATCCGGAGTAAAATATTCGCAGACTTCATAAGAGGCGGTCTTCTGTCCCTCTATGCGAAACGGGTTGATGGAATTGACCAGCGTTATCGGATACTTCGCAGAGATTTCCTTTACGAGATTCAACGCGTCGTCAAAGTTTCCCTTGATGGCAAGGCAGGTGGCGCCATGCATCAGCGCCTGGACGAGCTTGCCAAGGGCAATTTTGCCTGCGGGAAGAATAACAATGCACTGCATTCCGGCACGAGCCGCGTAGGCGGCAGCCGATGCAGAAGTATTGCCCGTTGAAGCGCAAATAACTGCTTTGGAGCCGGATTCTTTTGCTTTAGAAATTGCCATTGTCATTCCGCGGTCCTTGAAGGAACCGGTAGGATTCATGCCTTCAAATTTCAGATATAAGTCAAGGTTCGGATGAATCGCCTTTGAAAGATTATAGGCATGAATTAGAGGCGTATTGCCTTCGTGTAGAGTCACAACCGGAGTCTTGGCGGAGACCGGCAGGTATTTGCGGTACTTGTTTATTAGACCTAAGTAAGGCATAATACTCCTTAAAAAATGATGCGCAGATGCGCAGAAGAGCGGATGCGCATCCAAAACTACTCTCCCTTCTCGATCCTGATTACCAAAGTCTTGCCTTTAACGGTAGACATAGCGTCTATTTCCGCTATAGCTGTCTTCATTGATTTCTCTCTTGCCTTATCCGTTGTAATAATAACCGGGACTTTCTTGCCTTCATCCTGCTCCCTCTGAACAACCGAGGAGATGCTGATACCGTTCTTGCCGAGAACCGCGGCTATAGAGGCAAGCACACCGGGCTGATCCAACGCAGTAAACTTCAGATAATACCTGAAATCTATCTCGTCAATATTCCTGATTTTCGCCTTGTCGGCGCCTTTTTCGAAGAACACGCTCGGCACTTTGCCGGCAACTCCGTTAACTATGTTTCTGCAGATGTAAATTATATCGGAAACAACTGCCGAGGCGGCTGAATCCCCGCCCGCGCCCTGGCCGTAAAGCATTATCGGACCCGAAGCGTCGCCGACAATAAAGATGCCGTTGTAAACATCATCAATGGAAGCCATCTGGTGGTCTGCCGGAATAAGCGTAGGATGAACTCTGACATCGTACTGCCCAGTACCGCAATCTTTGGCAATAGCCAGCAATTTAATTACATATCCGAGAGATTTCGCTTCAAGCATATCCTTTCTGGTGATATTTGAAATTCCCTCGACATAAACATCTTTGAGATCAACAACCGCGTCAAACGCGATGGATGAAAGAATCACAAGTTTGTTTGCGGCGTCCATCCCGTCAACATCATAAGACGGGTCTGCTTCCGCGTAGCCGAGTTTCTGAGCGTCCTTAAGAACCTCGGCGTAATCTTTCTTGTCTTCCAGCATGCGGGTGAGCATGTAGTTTGTAGTACCGTTAACTATTCCATAAATAGATTTAATATTGTTAGCCGCGAGGCCGTCATGCAGTGACTGAATGACCGGAATTCCGGCACCGACGCTGGCTTCAAGGTAGATAGCGACATTGTTCTCTTTCGCTGTGTCCATTACCTCTTCCCAGTACTTGGCAAGTACTGCCTTGTTTGCCGTTACCACATGCTTGCCCTTTTTCAGAGCTTCAATAATGAACTTGTGCGCGGGCTCGACCCCGCCGATAAGCTCAACAATGATGTCAATTTCCGGATCATTAATGAGCTTCATAGCGTCAGTAGTGAGAACCTTCTTGTCTATGCTGACTTTCCTTTCAGTGGTAATATCCTTGTCAGCAATGTATTTAACGGTGATCTTCGCGCCTGCGCGGGTTTCAACCTTGTGAGCGTTGTCCCTCATTATGCGGACAGCGGAAGCGCCGACAGTGCCAAATCCTATTATTCCTATTTTTATCTCTCTTTTAACCATGGCATCCTCTGTTTAAGCATATATCAATTGCTCTTATATTGATTACACCGATAAAAACAACGATGTCACCGATATACCATTTAGATTCATCGGTGTCATCGGCATATTTTAATCGGTGTAATCAAACAAGATTCAATTTCATAGATGATATCTTTCGTTATGCTGCAAGAAAGTATTATATTACAAAATGGGTTGTAAAATCAATTGTTTTTAGGAAAAGGCAGACGCTAAAAGGCTTTACGGAGGATTCAATACAAGAAAGTGAAAGAAATTGTATGCTCCGCCCCGAAACTGTTTTTATCCGGCAAAAACGCGTAATCTACGGTGTAATTCTGTACATTGATACCAATGCCAAAGGCAGATCCGTATTTTGAAAGTCCTGCGCGAAAATACAAACCTTCTTCAATAAGATATTCCGCTCCGAAAGAGACGGAGAGTCCTCCCAGATACTCAAGATCGCAGGTAAACTCAAGTATATCAGGGATTGCTTTGTAGCACAAACCGGTTATGGCAGAAAACGGCAACGGGTCAACCCTCCCGGTGTCCCAGTAAAGGCCCGGGCTCAAGTCCTTTACTGATACCCCCAGAACCAGACAAGGTCCAAAAGGCGCCGCGGATACTCCGAGGTCTGCCCCAAGGCCCTTTGCGCCTGTTCCCGGGAGCGATGAGTAATAATATTTCAGAGATATGCCTGCTTTTACCGGCCCGAGACGCAAGGCTCCGGAAAGCCCGGCAGTACCCGCTGAGATTGAGAGCATTGCACCCGGATTTCCAAGCGCGTCTCTCTCTTCGATGCCTCCGCTGTACCTCCCTGCCCAAAAGACTCCGATAGCGGTTGAGAGGTCCTCTGAGCGCTCTAAAGCCGCAACATAGCCTCCGGATCTGTCATAATCAAGCCTCACATAAGAACAGGAGACAGCGTTCTTCCACCCTGAGAACAAAAGCATAGCTCCTGGATTACAAAAGACAGCGTCAGCCCCTTCCGGAGCGGCGGCGGAAGTTCCGCCCATCGACTCGGCTCTTGCTCCGGCTGACTCTTTGAGAAAAGGCATGGCATAGGCGGAAAGAAGGACGGGCAGAAACATTACAAGTAAAAGTATCCTCATCTCTTCACCACCGTGAAGGCCTTCGGCGCAAATTTTTTATTGATTGACGATGAAGAGATGCTTCTGATGACATAAAAATAGACGCCGCTTTTCAGCTCCTCCGTCCCGCAGGTTGTTTCTCCGACCGGACCAAACGACTGAAGACCGGAGATTGATTGAACACGCCTCCCTGCCTGGTCAAAAATATCTATGGTAATTTTAGAACCGGACTCGGAAGGATAAACAAAAGTTACACTGCTGCCGCGAACCGGATTGGGATAGGCGGTGATATCGCCGCAGGCTATAACTGGGACGGAAGAGACCGCGCCGGACCTTGAAGCCCTAGGCGAATCTTTGCTGATTGACAGTTCTTCCGTCAGCCACGGAGCGGAACCCGGGATCAAAACCCTCAGGCAGTACGAACCGAAGGGAATTGAGCTGAAGGTGAACGCGCCGTCTGCGCCGGTCCTGAGAAGAGCCAACCGTTCACTTCCCTTCAGCAGCTCGATATTCACGAAGCTCAAAGGAGCTATTCCGTCACTGCCCGTCAGTTTACCTGAAATCTCGCCTTTGGTAAGGATACTTATTTTGCAAACTGACGGCGACCTGTAATTGCCGGCCAGATCTTCCGCAGAAACATAGAAATACCAATCGCCGTCATCGAGATTTGAATATTCTTTTCTGAAACACTCCGCGAGTTCCCATTTTGTTGAATAACTAATGCCGCTTGTTCTGCCAAGAAAACACCTATACCCTTTAATACCTGAAGCGCCGCCGGAAGTAAGATTCGGATCAAATGACTCGTTCCAGCGGAACTCAGGCGAACTATTCTCAACCGTCACTCCCGAAGGGTGCGTGTCGGAGAACGGTTTCGCCTCCGAAGGCGCGTCAGAGTCACAGGGCGCGCTTGACTGGTTATTCCCTTTTTGCTGTTCATTACCGGAGCCGTCTACATATTGCACTGTGTAATAATACCTGGTCCCGTTTAATAATCCGCCGGAGACAGAATCAAGACAGGGCGCGGAAAGCACGGAACCGTCTGCGAATATAGAGGAACCTTTATCCCCCTGGACGCTTGAGCGGTACACCCTGTAAAAGGCGGCGCCCGCGGGTTCGCTCCAAAAGAGCGCTACACCCCCTCCCTGCGTTGGCACTGCCGTAAGACTTGTGACGGAGGTTGCGAAGCTCTTTGAAAACGCCTTGGAGACAAGATCCTCTCCCGCAGAGGCGTTGCCGCCTGCATCTACCGGTATGACTTTATAGCAGTATGTAATCCCGTAAATAAGCCCTGCTGAGTCGGTAAACGATGTGCCGTCTGTTTCTCCCGCTATTTTATAAATCCCTTCTTCACCGGCAGACCTGTAAACCCTGTAAACGTCTATCCAGCTTTCGGAATCGCCAGCCCTGCTCCAGGCGATGACTATATTCCCGGAAGAATCAGCCGACGAAGCCAGAGAACTTAGCGGAAGTGGCTCTGAAATATCAGGAAGGATCGTATTAAAGAATCCCTGCTTCAATCTATACGAAACGGAAACCGGTACGCCCTGATAATCCCGGCCGCCCCGGCCTGAAATTAGCCCTCCGGAAAACTCAATATCGTTCACAGAGAAAGAAACAGCAGCCTCGGGAGAAAGCAAATAGCTTTCGCTTGTAAGCGAAGCGGCAAGCGCGCTCTGCAAAAAAAGGAATACCGCCAATATTTTCATTCTCACCTCGTTACTATAAACTTCTTTACGACAGCCGCACTAGAACCTGAAACAGGGTCGTTAAGCTTAAGCCTGCTCATATAGACCCCGTTGCTGAGGCCTGAAATATCTATATCAAGGAAGGTGTTCACTCCCTGCAGCGCCTGCCGTCTTGCGGACAATTGCAGCCTGTCGCTGTCATCAAATATTTCAATTAACGCCTCAGCGCCCGCGGCAGAAAAGAAACGAAACGCAGGAAAAGATGTCCTTACGGGATTCGGATATATGTAATATTCTTCCGCAGGCAGAAACTGCGTGGAAGCTATACTTACCTTGTAATGCGAAGTCTGGCTGTAATTTCCGGCAAGGTCAAAGGCCCTCGCGTGAAAGTACCAGGTCTGGGAGTTCAACCCCTTACAGGAAAACCTGCCGTCAAGGCTGTTAATATAGAGCGGGGCTTCAGACGATGAGTTATCGTCTATAGAAAAACCGTATCCTGCCACGGCGCCTGCAGAGCCTCCGTCATTTGAACCAGCGGAAAACTCAGGGCAGTTGTTTTGGGACCTTGAAGCCGGATTGTGAGTCGGGGAAGAAAGAACAGGAATAGACGGCGGGACATTATCAAACAGTTGAAAGGATAAACAAGCCGCCCGTAAAATAAGCAGGTAGACCAGGCCTCCTTCCGCTGCGGTTGAAGCTGAGGTTATACCTGACAGTTCGAACTCCTTCGTTTCCTGCGAAAAACCGACCCCATTCCTGTTTGAAGAAAGAATGAATGACGGGACACCTGATAGATTTCTCTGCCATAAAATATTAACAGAACCATCCTGAGCTATGTAGGGAAGAACGAGGTTCACGCTTCCTGCTCCCGAGGAAAGTTTGAGCAAAACACTGCCGCTGCTTATCAGAACATCCTCGCCGGCCCCTCCTGACTGTCGCCAGGCAGTCAGGCCTGCTCCAAAAACCGGCAGCGAAGCTTTTTCAGGAGATAGGTTTTCAGAGACCTTCTGAACTGCAGCGACGCTCCATGAGCTTGAACAGTGAGCAAGGTATACTGCGGCAGGGGTCCCGGCGAGCCAGCAAAGCGAAGCGCCGCTTGAATCCGAGGAAAGGCTTTCAACAGACAGAGCGCTTGAAACAACAACAGCGGAGTCCGACCATTGAAGACCGCCGTTTGAGCTTTTTACCGCGCAGATGCCCGCGGAAGACATCCACGCCGCGTGAACCGTTCCGCTAATTTCAGCCGCTACGAGCGCGGAACCGGCAATACAGCCATTATTGCTGAGACGGACAGGGTCAGACCAACCGGAACCGGCGTTTCTCGCATAAAAAGCCTGAATGACGCCTGAAGAGTCAAGCTCAGTCCAAACAGCGTGAAAGATGCCGTTCCTGCAGGCAGTCTTGGGCCCGCCTGATACGCTTTTGACTCCCGAGAAGCAGAGCGTTTTATCCCAGTCTCTCCCAAAATTCCTTGATACTTTTCCGAAGGCGGACTGAACGGCAGAACCGCCATCTTCTGTCCAGGCGGCAAAAACATTACCCGCGCCGTCAGCCGATATTGAACATCCGTAAACATTTCCTGCCGCCGATGCAAGCGGAAGTTCGGCGGTACGCCCCGCATATGCAGATGTGAAAATAGAAATAAAAAGGGCGGCTGAGTAAGCCGCCCTTTTGAAATATTTCAGGTAAACCCCCAAATCTTATCTCCTTCCGCGTGGCCTCGCATTTACCCTGACCGCAACCAGTTCTTTTTCGTAAGCAACTTTGACTACGGAAAGCGAACCCTCATCTTTACGGGTGTCCTCTTCCCTCTTTATCCAGAGCCCGTTCGCCCCCTTTTTAAGCACGGCTTTCTTAAGGTAATAAGCGACTTCATCCGGATCTACCTTCCTGTTCTCCTCCATCTTGCGGAGCAGTTCATGTACCTGCCTGACTTCTCTCGGCTCGCTCATCTATTATTTCTCCAGTACCGCAGTAATTGAATGACCGCCTGCTTCCGTAACCTTTACGCCTTTTCCTGTCTGCAGTTTCGCGGCAAAATCAAGCGCGGAACCGTAGGCCAATTCTACCTCAAACTCTGCCGTGCCCTCGTCATAAGACCTGACAACCACATCAGTCAAGCTCTCAAAGGTCTTCAGCCATTTCTTCGTCTTTTCAAGCGCGTTCAGATCCGGCAGGGGTGAAACTATAAGCTTGATAAAATTGCTTTCCACCAACTTCGGGCCTATCGATGCGGCAAGTTCCTTGCTGGCTCCCGATGAAAGCCGCTTTGATATTGAGGCTGCCGCTCCTTCCTTGCTTATATCAGGCACATTACCAGTCTTTGAATATACCATCAGGACATCGCCGTTGGTTGTCTTTACTACCTTGATATTCAACTCGGCAATACCGCTTATCCAGCCTTTATAGGGTTCTATATCCATGGCCCTGGTGGAGACAGTGATCTTTCCAATAACCGCAACGTCAGCGCCAAATCTTTTGCCGATCTTAGCGGCAGCCTTTTCATCCCCAGCCGCAGCCGCCTTTAGCGCGTCTTCTCCATTTATCTCCTCAAGCTGGGACTGATCTACGAGCTTGTAGCCCGCGTCCAGCAGTGTCCCTGAAATGAGGGTTTCTGCAGAACCGGTATTCTGGGCAACTCCGTCAACAACTTCGCCTATAACCACCATTACCCGGGGATTGCCGGCGGTCGTCTTTATCAGCAAGTCGAGCGCGTCAATGTCAGTCTTGATATCGCCCATGCGTATTTTCGCGTGAATGCCTGTCTTCCAGAAAAGGCCGTTCATTCCTTCCGAAGTAACCGTATAGTCCTTTATGTAGCCTGTCGTCTTGCTGAAAATCTTCTCAGAAATCAGCAGGGATTTTGAGATCATCTGCTGGCCGGTCACATAGACACCAACAGCTTTTTCAACTGCCATCTTCTTTGCCGCGTCAACTCCGTTCCGCCTGGTTACAAGCTGGTTCTCGGGAACAGGAACAACCTCTGCATCAGCATCAACTTCAACATATTTTTCGGTTTCAGGCTGCGCGGGAATGTCGTTCATACGGACTTCCTGCCTGGACCCGCCGCACCCATACAGGAGCAGAGAAAGCGCGGCCGAAATAATCAAAAGTTTTCGCATGCTGACCTCGAAGAATTAATCCACGTAATCACTTTTCTAATCTGCGTAATCAAAATGCTTTGACAAAACGCAACCCCGCCCCCTTTGTATAGGAGCGGGGTTTAAGATACTCCCTGGTTTATTTGTCTATCGTGACGCCGAGCTGTTTCGCGAGGCCTTCTTTATCAAGCCTCATCGTTACCATACAGCCGTCATCCGCGGTCCACTCGGTCTTGGTCGTGGTCGCTCCGCGTACGCTGTCGTCAACAGTCGCCTTTATCTTGGAATCTGTTTCCATCGCTTTCTCTATGGTGACTCCGCCGGTAATCTTTACGCCCTTGATTATGCTGACGAGCCTGTACTGCGCGTCAACTACAGCGGCGTTCCTGGAGACCGCGCGCCTGCCGGTAATATCAGGAATGTTCGGATCAGACCTGCCGATGCCTACGACTTCAACAAACCTGTCATTCAAAGTCTGCTCAGTAATGTTCTCTTTGATCTTCCCATCCTGAATGTACGAACTGCCGCCGCAGCCGGCAAGTATAGCGGCCGCAACAACGGCCATGAAAACAACATAATTTTTCTTCATAAATACCTCCCTGATTCTTAAAGATATTATACTACTTTTGAGAACCCTTTGTTTGTAAGAAATATTACATTAAAATATGCGCATTATCAAGAAAATACTAAAATAAAAGTTTGTAAAGTTATAAGGTTCATAAGGTTTATAAGGTGGACTCAAGATCAAACCAAAGCCCCGGGAAACAAATCAAAACATGTCTAAACACGAAAATGTTAGGCCTTAGATATTACCTTATAAACTTTATAAACCTTACAAACTCTTGCCTTACTTTTTTACCTCCAACTTCCCCGTCCTTTCCAACCCGTCTTTTGTCTTTATCACATATGAATAACTTCCTGCCGGTATAGGTGAATCTTTCGCTAGCATTCCGTCCCATTCAATATATGCTTTCTTCGCGGAATTGAGCTCAATGACCTTCTTACCCGATGCATCGCTCAAGGTGAAAACGCATTCAGGGAAAATGTTATCTATAGAAAGCTTCATGCCGCTTGATGATTTAAACGGGTTAGGGAACACCGTAGCGCGCTTCAGCTCTGCGGCTCTTCTTTCCTTCGCTGCCTCCGCCGCGCCGGCATCAAGATCAACCGGTTCCTTTCTCCATTTAACATAATCGAAAGACCAGCGGTAGTTCTGGCTGAATTGCTTTCCGCCGGAGAGATAAGCGCCCGCGATTCCGCCCTGAAAGAGCGCATCGCCTTTGTCTATGAAACTCTTATCCCCTGTCCTGTGCCAGAGCCAACCGTAAAGCGGGCAGATAAGCAGGTTAAGGTCCGGCGCCGGGGTCTTCTTATTGCTCTCATAATATAATGTATTCTGTCCTTTGATAGAGGCAGCGTCCCACATCAGGGTTGCCAGTTCCGATATCGCGGCTATTATCTCCGTTTTCTTATACGGATCCGCGCCCTTGCTCTCATAATAACGTATCAGGGCCTCGCAGGTCAGACCTGCCATGAACGGCTGAAACCCTGTCTTGCCGCCGTCAGAAAGGTAAGGGAAAGAAGCGCTGTGGCTTTTCATCCAGTCGTTCCAGATTTTAATGTGTCCGAGCGCTATATCAATATAGGGATCCTGCTTGCTGAAACTCGCGACACCAAGGGCCTGCGCGACTACATGGACATTAATATTGTAGGCGACTTCCCTGCTAAGCTCTACCGACTTCAGGTTATAGGTGGAGGTTTTAGCGTAGTCAATACTCCTGTCCGAGAAGGCGCCGTTCTTTTCCATTATTTCAACTGCTTTCTTGTCGTTATCATCGCCGGTCTTCAGGTAGTCAAGCATTAAACCGTGCGGAAACATCCTCCAGCCGTCAACGTGGGAAGGCCTGCCAAAGATATATTTGTCGCGGTACCAGTCCCTGCAGGTCTTTGCGCCGGTCAGCCAGCTTTTGTCATTTGTATATTCCGCTATCTGGTAATAAACCTTTATACCGTCATAGTACCATACCAGTGTCTCGTTGGCCTTCCCGTTGATCGGAGTTGACATAAACTTGCGGCTGTAGGATTTCATATTTTCTTCCCACTGCGAGAGCGACGGGATTGGCGGAGCGGTCTCCTGGGAAAAACAGGCAGCGGATAGCAAGGATGCCAGGAGCGCCAGAGAGCACAGACTTTTCTTCATTTTTCCTTCCTCACTAAAGAAATCATTTCAGGTTTTTATCAAAGAAATCCGTCATGGTTTTCAGTATAGCACCGTAAGCCGGAGAGCTTGCCGCGGAAGTGAAACCGTGCCCGGCCTTGCTGACCCTTATAAAAGTAAAATCCGCCCCTGCCTTCTTCATTAAGCCGTCAAGGGTTTCAGTCTGTTTTATGGGCACTATAGCGTCATCCTCGCCGTGAAAGACCAGCGAGGGCGGAATATCCTTTGACACATAGAAAGTAGGCGAAGCCGCTTTGTAAGCGTCGGCCATAGTAAGCGGAAAACCTCCAAGCAGTTCCGGGGGAAGTTTCCTGTTCTTTTCGTAATAAAATGTTGTCAGATCGCTCACGGGATACCAGGCAACGACGCATTTCACTGAATCCTTTATGCTCCGCTTGTCTGTGGAAAACTTATCTCCCGCGAAAGCAGTCATAAGAACCAGATGTCCTCCGGCGGAGTCGCCGAAGAGCCCGAGCCGGGATGCGTCAAAGCCGTATTTATCAGCGTTATCCTTTATCCACAGGACCGCTGAAACACAGTCATTCAGGCAGGCGGGGAAAAGCGCTTCTGTCAGGAATCTGTAGTTAATTGAGGCGACCGCGTAGCCGCAGGACGCCAGGTAACAGGCAACATCCGCATGCTGAGATTTGTCACCCTGGTACCAGCCGCCGCCGTGAATAATTACGATAACGGGAAGTTTTCCTTCGAGTTTCGGCTTGGGAGAATAGAGATCAAGGTAAAGAGACTGCCCGCCTGCCTTTCCGTATTCAACATTAATGACAGACTTGATATCTTTTGGGATCTTGAACGCGGAAACTGCTGACGAGGTCAAAAGAAAAACAGTTAGACAAACTGCCAAGAATAAACCCGGTAAGGTTCTTTTCTCTCTCATAGCAAATTATTGCAGAATTCCAATGCGTATTCAACCCCGTAATTGCGATAAGACCGCATTTTTGTTATACTAATACATGAGCGAATTGCTTCCGGTAAAAATACAAGGAGTGGTTGTAGACCCTGTGAGCAGGGGCTTTGCCGTAATTATAAGGGACGACACGAGCAACAGGTGGCTTCCCATCTACATAGGCCCTTTTGAGGCCCAATCCATAGCAATGGAGCTGGATAACCAGAAACTTCCAAGGCCGGCAACCCACGACCTGCTTAAAAATACCATTGAAGAACTCGGCTATATTGTGACAAAAGCCGCCATAGTAAGCCTCAAGGAAAACACTTATTACGCCGTGCTTTCTTTAAGGTCAGAAACGGGCGCCAAAGAGCTTGACTGCAGACCAAGCGACGCGATAGCGGTTGCCCTTAGAGCGCGCGCGCCAATCCTTGTGGCAAGCGATATTTTTGAAAGGGCGGGCACGACGGAAGCTCCGCATGATGACGATATTTCTAAACAACTGACAAGCCTTCAGGAACAGCTCAATGGATTAATAGAAGCCGAGAAATACGAGGAGGCGGCGAAACTAAGAGATAGGATAAATAAGTTAAAAACAAATAAAAGTTTATAAGGTTATAAGGTTCATAAGGTTTATAAGGTAAGGCTAAAGTCTGAACAAAACCAATAGAAGTTTATAAGGTTATAAGGTTCATAAGGTTTATCTTTCAGATGCCGGAGAAAACCTCACCCTTTAGGGTGAGGATGAATCCGGCATGAATAATATTAACACACCTATAAAGAGAAACTCCGGCCTTCAGGCCGCAGAGTTTCATAAGGTAAAGACAAAAACTACTTCGAAAGCAAACCTTTAAGCGGACTAAATACGGATTTCTTCCTAATCAGCTCTTCAAAATACTTTCCGTTCTTCCAGAATACTTTATAGGTGTTTGCTCCCGTGCGCGAGGCTATAACCTGATATTTATCCCCGAGAACCTTGATGGCACAGTGATCATCAACCGCTATCCCGACATCTCCCGACTTCTTGAGCATTTTTCTTAAGTCCGGACGCCTGTCTTTTTCTTTTTGATAATTTGCGGAATGATAATGCGGGTTGTGAAGCGCGTCAATTAGGCCCAGGCCTGAGACCCTGATAAAATCCGCTTTCGGGTTCTTGAATCTCCTGGAGTCAGAAAGGCCGAAAGAGAACCAGCAGATAGACCCGGCGCTAACCCCGGACAAGACAATGCCTTTGCGGAACGCGGCTTTCAGGAGCTTATCAACGCCGGCCCTGCGCCAAACGTTCATCATCATCAAAGTATTACCGCCGCCAACATAGATAATATCGGAACCCAGTATCTTCTCTTTTATGACTTTCTTTGAGAGGCTTTGTTTGAGCAACAATAGCAAATCTATCCTGCAACCGAGCTTCCCGCCAAAATACTTCTTAACTGCGTCACAGTAATTTTCACTGTCGGAACTGGCCGTAGGAATAACCAGCAATTTCGGATGCTTCTTTCCTGAAAGCTTGACAGTTTCCCGGTCAAGAATCAGCGTCTCGGCTTTGAGTATTTCCCCGCCGCCGATAATAACAAGCTTCTGTAAATTAGCCAATATATGCCTGCCTTTGATTGTTAGAATATATTTTCACTCAACTTTCCATAGCCGTTGTGCATCGAAACACCAGGGCGAATCGACGTGGTCGATTCACTCCATAGGCTTGAGCAATTTTTTTTACGGCGGTTGTGTTTCTATGCAATCTCTAGCATGAAGAACTTCAAACTATGTACCTTACAAACCTTATGAACTTTATAACCTTACAAACTTTTGATTTTACGGTTTCCTTTTCATCGCGCAATACTTCCCGCACATGCTGCACGCGCCGTCCAGAATTTTGCCGCCCTTCCTGAGTTTTCTGATAATGTAAGGGTCAAGCGCGTATTTCTCCTGCCCTTCCCAATCCAGCGCTTTTCTGGCAACTGACATCTTCCTGTCTCGCTCAGCCGCGCCCGGAACTCCTTTCGCGATATCCGCGACATGGGCGGCTATCTTTGACGCGATGGTGCCCATCCTGACATCTTCGACATCCGGAAGGCGCAGGTGCTCAGACGGAGTCACATAACACAAGAAATCCGCTCCGGCCGCGCCTGCAATAGCACCGCCGATAGCCGAGGTGATATGGTCGTATCCCGGGGCAATATCGGTGACCAGAGGGCCAAGCACATAGAACGGCACTTCGTGGCAGAGTCGTTTCTGGAGGAGCATATTTGCTTCAACCTGTTTCAGCGGCACGTGGCCCGGACCTTCTATCATCACCTGAACCCCTGCTTTGACAGCCCTGTCGGCAAGTTCGCCAAGCGTGATTAGTTCGTGAACCTGAGCCCTGTCGGTCGCGTCAGCGCCGCAGCCGGGACGAAGTCCGTCGCCGAGACTTAAGGTGCAGTCGTAGGCCTTTGCTATCTCCAGAAGTTCATCATATCTCTCGTACAGCGGGTTCTGCTTGCCGGTCAAGTGCATCCATTCCGCAATGAAGGAACCGCCTCTGCTGACTATGCCGGCGATCCGCCCTTCCTGCTTCATCCTCTCGATGGTCTCCCTGGTTACGCCGCAATGCACCGTGACAAAATCTACGCCGTCTTTTATATGGGCGATGACGGCTTCCATCATATCGTCGCCGGTAATGTCGGGAAGAGAACCGCCGCGGCTTACGACCTTTACCATTGCCTGATATAGCGGGACGGTTCCCACGGCAATATCAGAACCCTTGATAACAAGCTTGCGGTTCTTATCGAGGTCTCCGCCCGTGCTTAAATCCATTACCGCGTCAGCGCCGTGCTTCAAGGCAACGGCAAGTTTTTTCAGTTCAAGTGCCAGATTTGGCCTGACCGATGAAGTCCCGATGTTCACATTCACTTTAGTTGAAAGGCCTTTGCCGATGCCTACGACCTTCTTCGGCCGGTGCTTAATGTTTGAGGTTATAATAATCTTTCCCTCGGCAATGTTCTTGCGAATGTATTCCTTTGAAACCCCCTCGTCCTTTGCAACCTTCAACATCTCTTTCGAGTACTTACCCTTGCGGGCGATTTCAATTTGCGTCATCTTTTCTCCTGTTAAACAATTCTCGCTTCGCTTATAGCTCATAAGTTTAAATCACAAGCACCAAATCACCTAGGACTAAATCACAAATTACAAGCACCAAATCACATGGGGCTAAATCACAAATTACAAGCACCAAATCACAAATAAAATAATAAAAATAAAATAGTCAAAAAACTTTTGAATTACTTTGTTTTTTTGTCTTTTTGGTTTTTATTTGGTGCTTGGTGCTTGAGATTTGGTGCTTGCTCCTGTGGTGCTTGGTGCTTGCTCCTGTGGTGCCTGGTGCTTGAGATTTGGTGCTTAATTAGCTCCTGTTCCGAATTTCGTGCTTCGAATTTCGAATTTTGCCCATTAGCCTTCTCGTTGCCTCTTCCGGATTACCCGCCGAACACACCGCCGTAATAAGCGAGGCGGAAGCCGCTCCCGCTTTGAAGACCTTAGCAATATTTTTCTCGTTTATCCCGCCGATGGCAACAACAGGCAGTTCCTTGAACTTTCTTGCAACCCTGGCGAGGCGAAGCAGGCCTTTAACCGGGGGAAGCCCTTTCTTTGTTGAGGTCTTGAACACCGGGCCAAACCCGAAATAATCAACCTTATCGGCAATTGCCTGCCGTATCTCCTTATCGTTATAGGCCGAAACCCCTATGATGCCGCTAAAGAGCTTCCTTGCTTTTAAAGCGGGCATGTCATCCTGTCCGAGATGAACGCCGTCCGCCCGGACCTTCGCGGCAATCTTCGGGTTGTCGTTCATTATGAAGAACGCGCCGTGTTTCGCGCAAAGCGCTGACATCCGGCGGGCAAGTTCAAGGGTTTTCCCGTACGGGCGCCATTTGCATCTCAGCTGAAATATCCCTGCCCCGCCCTTTATCGCCGCGAGGGCGGTCTTGAGCGGGTCTTCCCCGCAGAAATCGGGGTCTATTATTACATAGAGACTGTTATTTAATTCTTCTAAGAATTCTTTTTTCGAGGTCATAGAGTTTAAACCTGATCTCCTTGAATCGTGAGCTTCTCTTTCCCGCGAGTTTCGCGAACTCTTCCAGCACGCGGGCTGATTCCTGGGCGCGTATGAGATTCGCGAGCGCCAGCCCCTTCAAAGTAGTCTTCTTTATTTTTCTGTCGTAACCGGCCGGCCTTCCGACATCGTCGCCGGAGCCGCGGTGCTCAACAAGCAGGAAAGCGTCGAAACTCTTTGAAAGCGCGTGCCTTATTGATTTTAAAGCGGAAGACAGAGCCCTGTCGTTATAATAAAAACGCAATATGTCCTCAACCACGCGGCATCCTTCCCTCGCGCGGTTAACGTTTACGTCTATCATCCGGTAAAGTTTCTTCTCGTCCATTCCCGCCCCTTGAAAAAAATACGGCCGCAACCCTTGCGAGCTGCGGCCGTAAAGAAAGTCACTATTCTTTTCCCTTCGACGGCATTACCCGTACAGGTTCAGAGGGTTTAATCTCAGCCGTGAACCACTCGCCTTGCCGTGAAGCCCGGAACTCGGGTTCACGGCGCGCTCCGTAGTTCTACAGCACCCCTTTAAATGCGATTGCAAATTACTAATTGCTAATTACTGATTACCTACTATATCCCTAAACAGATTGAGAGACGGTGGTACCTGTTCTCAAGCTGACCGGGATAGGTACCGAGTTCAACACCGTAGTCGGCATACTTCAGGAACCCGAAGAGGTCAGCGCCGAATGACGGGTAACCCTGATAGATACCGCCCCTGATTATTAGCAGGCCGGCAAGCACATCAATTTCCGCGCCTGCGTGCAGTTTGTTCAGAAAAGTCGATGTGCCTAGCACATCATAAATATCCACATCGGCTACAAAGCCCTGGGCAATCTTTAGACCATAGCCAAGGTTCCAGGAAGAGTTTACCGGTGAAGCGCCGATAGCCTCAAAGAGATCCTTGCCTACGAAAGAAACCGTTGAAGCAATCGCCGGCAGATAGAGATTTACGCCGAGGTCAAAGCCGTAGCCCTGCACCGGGTTGGAAAGTTTGTTGAGCATAGTCTTGGGATCAAGCCCGGAGATATCAAAGGCCGACCTGACTTCATTAATCTGCCACCTGTTAATGAGCTTGCCTGTGACGCCCGCTCCGAGGCGGGTTCCGGAAAGGATAGAATCAAACAGCCCGTTTAGGCCGTAGTCTATCATTCCGCTGATGTTTAAGGTGCCTACCAGGTCCAGGCTGCCGTTTATCGCGGCGTTGATGTTCAGTATATCGTAGCTGGTTGCAACATTGGCGTTAACAATAGCAAAAGCGCCGACCGCCACATTCCCCAGGCCGAAGAACCCGTTGATTCCGGTTATAGCGAACTTATCCGAGACATTCAGTTTGATGTTAGCGTTGGAAAGTGTCGCTATGGTCGTGGAGCTCCAGGTGGTAATGGTTTGCGTGAAGACGCTTGAGTTGTTGATGAAGTACGAGAGGAAATCAACCGTCTTCTGGTCGGTTTCGATGTTTAGGTCAAGCAGGTCGATGTGAAAATCCGAACCCTTTGCCGTTCCGGCGGGGTTCCACATCATTGAATCGCTGTTGTTAACTATGGCGGTGTAAGCTCCGCCCATTCCGAGCGCCCGCGTGTTATTCGCGAACGGCGCGTTCACGGCCGCAAAAGAGGCCGCTGATACAAGAATCAATGCTATTGCGAGTAATTTTTTCATTTAGGCCTCCTTTTATACGCCTTGGACTGCGGTTTGTATCTTCTTCAGAACGTCCAGCACCTGGGGATACATCGTTCCCACGGCGCCGTTCGGGGTCTTGCTGATGGCCACATTGAGATAATTGATGGCATTCCCAAGATCGCCAACCGCGCGGTTTTTATTTGATGCCGGGACAGTTACTGTCCAGCTGATCCATATGTTGCTTGCATTGACTGCGCAAGGTTTGATTTTCTGGTCGGTAGTATCGCTTACCAGGTTGTACTCAAGAGTTCCGTCCTGGTTTGTATCAGCGACCACCAGTATGCCGTCAAGCATATAGGCGAAGGCGAGGTTGATGTTCAGGCCAGCCGCGTCGGAAGGAACGACTCCGTCGCATTTTCCGTCGGCAATCGGCTTTAGGTAGACTATTACGGTGTTCGCGAGATTCTCAAGCGCTGAGACGGACATCCCGAAAGGAAGACTCTGGCTGTTGATAAGCATATATGAACCTAATCCCGGTGCACCCGGCGCGCCCTGCCAACCGGGAGCCATTGAACCGGAGTACGCCTTAAGGAAGGCCGCGAGGTCAAGCCCCGCATTCTTGCAATAAGCTTTTACATAGCCGTACCTTGCTTCGCTGTCCGGGCTTCCCGCAACGCCGCCTGACGCCGCTACCGCCGCGTTGAAGGCCGCCATTGCTCCGGCATAATCGCCGGCCGCAAATGCCGCGTTTCCGCTTGATTTTGAAGCCGCCACGCTGCTTGAGCCGGAAGGTGCCGCCCAGGCCAGCATGTTGGTGCTCTTCGTGCAGCCGGAGAAGATGGCCGCGAGAAGCACCAGCACAAGAACTATTGCTGTCTTCTTCATGTTTTCCTCCTGTTAGACTCAACTAGAAAATACTTTTATGATTCCACCGATGAAAGAAGATACGATGACACCGATATACCATCATGAATCAATCAGTGTAATCCAAACCCTTCATCCCTGTAATCTTGTTGTTGTGTATTTAATTATAACATTTTAATGCTTATTGTCTATATCTAAGAAAGTGATTTAATTCACAACAAAAGCTGTAATGCTTGTTTGATGACACCGATAATTGGCGATGCCACCGATAGACCTTCTACTTTTTATCGGAGGAGCGTTTTTGGATGATTTTGCCTACAAAAACCCTTATTTCACCGACACGGTCAACCCCGAGGATCTCTTCAAGGTACTCCTTTGCGCCATTCTGGATGTTTATTACCGAATCCCCGATGGCATTCTCCGACCAGAGGGATACGCGCATGTAGACCTTTACCTTCCCTTTCCTGAGAAATACCTTGGGGAATATATTCTTCACGCCTTTGATGTCATTCTTCATCATGGCGAGGTAATCTTCCACCGCGCCGGCTGAGACTCCAACGCGCCCGTAAGGGCTGTTAATTCCCAGGGTCTGCTCCCGCCTTCCGAACTTAATGGCGGAAACAATAGCCCCGAGCGAAAGCAGAAGAAAAATCGTGGCAACGGTGAGAACGATAATCCTTACATCGAGGTCGGTATATATATGTGTGAAGGCCTTGTCCAGAAAGTAGCGGACAGTCTTGTTCACATTCTCGTTAAACCCGAGAAGCACCGAGAACACAGAAAGGATGAAGAGAAAAAGTGCGGAAATGTATTGAAGAAAACGTTTGAGTAGAAACAAGGGGCCTCCCGAAATAAGCACGAAATTCGAAATCTGAAATTCGAAACAAAAACCAAACCCGTGGAGTGCAGCGACCGCGAGCCTGTGTTGTAATCAATTTCCGCAGCTCCGGTATTGACCGCTTTGTGCTTAAAAATACGATTTCGTATGAATCCTTTCAGTTTTTTGTTTCTTCCGACTAAGTTGCCATTCTAAATCCGGTTATCAGCCCGGTAAACCCCTTTATTGTCTTCATTCTTGCCAGATTGAAGCATG